>OFFJ01001272.1_pt1 | contig 19026 bp, 28 predicted proteins | sample 1521261 | NCBI WGS metagenome assembly OFFJ01 (sample SAMEA3504122, study PRJEB24116) | mouse gut metagenome | biome: mouse gut; feature: mouse-associated habitat; material: faeces | place: Denmark | collected 2011 | reverse complement strand
GCAAGTGCCGCATCTACACCGCTCTGGAAATCGCGCAAATCTACATTGCGGCCCAGACCGCTATCACCTCCCAGACCACATACCACAACGCTCTCAAGGCGTATGTGCAGTCTCTGACCGATGTGGAGAAGATTTCCGCTGTCACTTATGGCATGAATCTTCCGAAAAAGTATGCCGCTGAGATGAATGAGAAGCTGGCGGTCGCACAGGCGCAGATGGAGGCCATTGTGGCCCGTCTGAACGGTCAAGAGAGGTAACATATGGGGAACAGAGAACGTGCCGGGAAGTGGCTTCTGAGCGTGCTCCTGTGGGTCTGGACTGGCACGCTCTACTTCTTCATTGAGGTCATATGGAAGACCTCGCACGGCAGACCAGAGATGATTAGCTGGACGATGCTCTTGCTGGCTATTGTCCTGGCCGTGCCGCTGGAACGGTTCGGGGCCGAGTTACCATGGGATATGCCGTTGATGGCGCAGTCTGCTGTGTGCGGGGTTGCTATCACAGTAGTTGAGTTTGTGGCCGGACTCGTTATCAATGTATGGCTTGGTATGGGTGTGTGGGACTACTCCGAAATGCCTGGGAACATCATGGGACAGGTATGTCCGCAGTTCTTGGTTATGTGGGTATTCCTTGCGGCAGTCGGCATCGTGATGCTGGACTGGATGCGGTATGGTGTTGAGGGCGGTGAAAGACCTCACTACAAATTAGTATGAAAGGAAGTGGCCTTGTGCCAAAGTTCAATGTGAATAAGCTGCGCTCTGCTGGTCTCCGATATCTTGTCACAGATACAGATGGTCAGATGTGGGCGTATGAGGCGATGCCCGTTCGAGAAGGTACACACTGGCGGCTTGCAGATAGGCATTTATGCCCACCTGAATATGGGGAGGCATACCTGGAATATTGGAAGCGAGTAATGCGTTGGAGCTGGAAAGGCAGAGAATTCTGCCTTCCGGTTTATAATGCGCCTATCGAGCTGACATTTAGCGATGCGCCATATGACATTGTGGAAAATGGACTTGTGGCAGAGACAGGCCTCAAAGTTTGGCCGGAATTTAAGTAGAAAAAATGGGAGCTCGCCAATTACGGCGGCTATGTACGGTTATAAAACATCACTTTTATAAGGGGGTGGTTTCGTGAACGAAGCTACTATCTGGAGGTTCCTGAAATCCCAGGGTATGACCGACGCTGGCGTCGCTGGCCTGATGGGAAATCTGTTTGCTGAGAGTGGGCTCAATCCGAAGAACCTCCAGAACACATATGAAAAGAAACTCGGGTACACAGACGTAACCTACACCGCCGCCGTGGATAACGGAACATACACCAATTTCGTCCGGGACAGCGCAGGCTATGGTTTGTGCCAGTGGACATACTGGACACGGAAACAGGCCCTGTACGCCTTCTGCAAGGCCATAGGAGCGTCCATCGGAGACCTTGATGCCCAGCTCAGATTCCTCATGAAAGAGCTCTCAGAGAGCTTCAAGAGCGTCCTGGGGGTGCTTATGACCACGGCATCTGTGCGGGAGGCGTCTGACATTGTGCTACTCCAGTTTGAGCGTCCGGCGAAAATGAACGACCCCACTGTCCAACAGAAGCGGGCTGGGTATGGGCAGACCTATTACAACCAGTTCGCCATTACGGTGGCTGAGAAAGGAGATGGCGTGAAAATGAAGTATACCTCAGCAAATCCTCCCATGAAGTGTTTCATGCGGCAGAGTTCATGGTACAAGAGAACTGGCAAAGTTCCCGTCCGTGGTGTTCTGTGGCACTCTACCGGTGCAAACAACGCAACTTTGAAGCGTTATGTTCAACCAGATGACAATGCAGCAGACAGAGCCAAAATGCTTGAGTTGATTGGCGTGAACAAAAACAACAACGACTGGAATCGTGAGGGTCAATGGGTAAAGGGCGAATGGGTTCCTCTTAAAGCCGGTGTTCACGCATTTATTGGCAAACTTGCCAACGGAGATGTGGCGACGGTTCAGGCTGGTGACTGGGACAAGAAAGCCTGGGGTTGTGCTTCCGGGCCAAAGGGTTCCTGCAACAACGGCTGGATTCAGTTTGAAATCTGTGAGGACAATCTGAAAGACCCTGTTTACTTTGAGAAGGCTTACCGTGAAGCAGTTGAGTTGACAGCATACCTGTGCAGGCTTTACAACCTCGACCCGCAGGGGACAGTTACATATAACGGTGTTAAAGTACCTGTTATCCTGTGCCACCAGGACAGCTATCAACTCGGACTTGGCTCGAACCATGGTGACGTTCTGCATTGGCTCCCAAAGTACGGGAAGAGTATGCAGACTGTTCGTGACGATGTCTCTGCTTTGCTGGCAGGGACGAATATCAGCAATGAGGAGGATGATGACATGGACGTAGCACGTTTCAAGGAACTCTGGGGCGAGATGCGCAAGGAGCTCCAGGACAATGACAGCAGCAAGTACAGCGAAGAGGCTCGTGCCTGGGCGACTTCCACCGGTCTGATTGCAGGTAACGGTACAGAAATCAATGGCGAACCCAACTATATGTGGGCTGATGTGCTCACGAGAGAGCAGTTCGTCACCGTGCTGTACCGCTTTGCGAAATTGATGGGCAGGGCGTAATCCATGACTATCAAGATTGAGCGAGGGCGAAAGAAACCCAGACGGCGCAAGAAGAAGCGCCAGTCTATCGGGTTCACCAATAAACTCGCTCTGTACCTTATGCTGTTTCTGGCAGCAGGTCTTGCGGGTGGATTCATCCTCGCCTGGAAAAGTATCGAGTTTCAGTATATGGGCGCTCTGGCGTGCTTCACCGTGGTGTTTACCCCGGTGGGCACCGCCATCGGCATCGTGCTGAACAGCATTGTGCGCAAGAGCGAACATGAGAACACGAGTGCTGACGGCGAGGGAATCAAGTATGCCGCTGCAAAGGCGGCGGGATTTTTACAAGAGGATGCGGGTGTTGAGGATAGCCCCGCAATCTGACAATGGGAGTCGCTGCAATGGTGGTTCCCACATGATATACGGAGGAATATATGAAAAAAGGTGTTGAGTATCGGGATGTAGCAAAAGAAATCGTTGACCTTCTGGCCAAATACGAAGCCACCGTCAAAGATGTTAGGTATATCTTAGGGTGGCTGGACGATGAGATGAGGGTACAGCCTGTTCAAGAATCTGCGGACTGATTGTATTTTTCGACTGCTTCCATCGCCTCGTTATATTTTGGCAGGAAGTCCCCCATCAGTGCGTCTGCCGTGCTGTAATAACCGAGGCTGTGTCCCAATTTTTGCAAAGCCCATTCTGTAGCGAGTTTTTGTGCTGTCGAATCCGAGATTTTGTATTGCATGATATCAAGCTCCCTACATTTGATGATACAGCAATGATACCACAGCATGAGCTATAAATCAACATGTTTGAAGGGTATAATCGCCCTTTTACAATTTGAGAGGAGGAGTGACTATGAATATGGAGTGGCTGCAACTCATTGTATCCGTTCTTGCGGGTCTGGCGACTGCCATTCCTCTGGCTATCAAGCTGGTGGAGTATGTCCAGAAGGCTGTGAAGGAGAAGAACTGGGGCAAGATTCTGGAGATGGTCATGAAGTACATGGCGACTGCCGAGGAGAAGTTTGACAACGGCGCAGACCGTAAGGAGTGGGTGCTGGCTATGGTCAAGGCTTCTGCCGATACTGTTGATTATGATATCGACATGGAGGTTATTAGCAAGCTCATTGACGATCTGTGCAAGATGAGCAAGACAGTTAATGCCCCTGACGAGTCGGAGAAGGCAGGTGGGTAAGCTATGAGTATCCAGGAAATTGTTGCAAGCAGTGGTGGCGCCCTGCTCATTCTGATGACATTGGTTCAGATTGCGCCTATCAAGGTCAATCCGTGGTCTGCTATCGGGAAGATGATTGGGAAGGCACTGAACGGTGACGTGATTGCGAAGTTGAATGAGGTGCAGGGCCGTCTGGACGAACATATCCGCATCGACGATGAGCGTAATGCGGATGCGCACCGAGTTCAAATCCTGCGTTTCAACCGGGAGCTTTTGCAGGACAATATCCCCCATACTCAGGAGGATTTCATCGAAGCCCTTTCTGAAATTGACTTCTATGAGCGCTACTGTAAAGAGCACCCGGAGTACGAGAACAACCGGGCAGTGTTGGCGATTCAGAACATTGAACGAGTATACAGCGAGATGCTGGAAAGGCATAACTTTGGCAATGCCTGAAAATAAAAATAGGAGAGTTACTTGCGGTTGCAGGTAGCTCTCCTTCTTTTTACGCTTTACTCATTCGTTTCAATATCTCAACCTCAGCACGTTCTTTCTCCTTGGTCCATTTCTTCTCACTAATATTCTGCAAGCCGTTTGCAGCCTTCGTAATTCGCACATTGCATCGGGCAAAGTAATTGATGTGGTTGCACGCTTACAACATCATTGATAATGATTTTACCACAAATCAATGCTCTTGTAAATGAACAACTGAATATGTACACGCCCAAGTTTTCAACGTTTTCATGGGCGTAGAAAGTCATTGTACCTTGATTGTATAGCTTTTCCGTTTCTGCTCCAGAAGTCCGGCATATTCCTCCCGCAGAGACTTGACGGAGGGCAGCTTTGTGATCCCCAGCTCGTCAAAATGTTTCTTCGCCGCCTGGTGCAGCAGGATTTCCGTTTCATGCGCCGCACGGAATTTTTTGCTGTACCCAGCTTTCCGGTACTCCACATAGGCCGCCCGCGTCTTGGCATAATTGACGATCTGTTTCTGCAGCTCCCCGTTGGCGGCCATCTGTGATTCCAGTTCCTTGATCTGTACCGATAACGCATTGAAGTTGGCGGTAGCGGCATTTGATTTTTTCTGCAAATCCTCATAGCTCATATCGCCATGCTCTTTGAGCCAGATCACCGCCTGGGAGAGCTGTTTTAAGTTGAACACTTTCGCCCAGCGTTCATATCCCGGACCTTTGCCGGAACGGATTGCCGCCTCAATATCCACCAGCAACCCGACTTTGGAAACCGGCTTTTGTGGGGAGGTACGGCGGGGTTCCACCGTCCGGGTGCCTGCTATCCGTTCCCTGATGGCCTGCTCGGTATAGTCGCCTTTCAGCGTGTCACACCGGGTATACCGATCTTCCGGCGACAGGCGAAAGCGAAGGTGTTTTCGATCCCGGTTGACTTCGATCCCTGCCGCCTCCAGCTTTTTCAAAAGTTCTTCAAAGTCCTTCGGCTTTTCTTCCAGGGCAGCGTCGATAGCCCAGCGCAGCCGTTCCTGGCGGGAAGGCTGTTTCTGATTTCCCATCCATGTGCCGTAATGCTCCCTGCTGGGTTTCGGATTCTCCACAATGGAAAGCCCATGCTCCAGGCACAGCTTGTCATTCATGCGCCGGATCGCCCATGCGGAGCCCCAGAAGTTGCGGAATTTTTTCTGGCAGTCCAGCGTCGTAGAATTGATAATGATGTGGTTATGGACATGGTGCTTATCCACATGGGTGCAGACAACAAAGGCATGGTTTCCTTTGGTGAGCTTCAATGCCAGCTCCCGCCCGATCCGGTTCGCTTCTTCCGGCGTGACCTCGCCAGGCTTAAATGCCTGCCGGAGATGGTAGGCAATCACATCATCCGCGCCCCGGTCACGTCCGGTCAGGTTCGCATACTGGCGCTTGGATAAAAGGAACTCCGCATCAGCAGTCCGGGTGTCGCACTCATAACCATAAATGAATTTCCCAAAATCAGTTTTCTGCGGATTCTTTACATAGTCAATGATGTCCGCTATGGCCGTGGAAACATCCCGGCCTTTCCCGACATGTAGCGGCATGAGCCGTGTGGTTGCCATCCCTTCACCTCCTTAATGAGAAATTTTCCCTGTTACCGTGCCGGCTCTTTATTCACTTTTGATTTATCACTGTGCGCCGTCTGCTGCTTGGCATTTTTATTCAGGCTGTCACGCACGGACGGTTTCTGTTCCTGGGCCGGTGCACACTCCCGTCTGGCTTGGGAGAGAAACAGGTCGGTAAGTCCGGGATTGCAGCGGTCCACGGCAAAGCAGACATTCCGGTCATATCCGAAACCGTCCTTATCCTCACAGACCGGGACCGTCTGCGCCCATGCTTTATTGTCCCGTGAAATACGCCCGTCGTAATCTTTCTGCCGGACCGTGTTGGCAAGGACATAAAAAATCCGGCCAGGATCAAACTGCTGTAAGACCTGCCGCACACATGCCATGCCTAAACGGTTGTCCCGGTAGTTGTCCGCTATGGCCTGTTCGATTGCCTCCCTGCACGCAATGTTTGCTTTGTGGGAAGCGTGGTACTGGTCCAGCTCCTCATGCTCATGCGCATAGGCGGCAGAGTGAAAATAAATTGGCGTTGTGTCTTTCAATGAAATCCCTCCAATCAAAAAGCTGCCCTGACAGACAGCCATAATTATAGAAAAAGGGCGGGGCTGCCAATGCGCCCCGCCGAAACTGTTTAACCAAATATAAAATCTTTCAGGGCGCCATTTACGCCGCCGATCATGCCGACCAGCCAGGCCGCCGCCATCGGCAGACCGTATGGGCTGATAAGGAACGCGATCACCAGCCAGGACATTCCCGGCCAGAACCCGGCTGCGAAGAACAGCGCCAGCGCCGCCAGAAATACAATCCCTGATAAAATCCCCAACACAGCGCCGGAAACCACAACAAGAAATTTGCAGAACAGATAAAGAATCCCTGTAACCATTACAAAGGGAAGTGCCAGCAGTTTGCCAATCAGACGCATACGTCCGCCTCCTTTCCTAGTCCCATGTCCGTTTTTTCAGGACATCCATGTATGCCCGAAGGGTATTTCAAAGAGAAGAATATTTACCCCTCCATTAAAATTTTACCGTGCCGGCCTGCGGAAATCAACGGCCTTCCTTCCTGTTTATGAAATGTTCGCAAATTTCCGAAGCAGCTTATCCATGCCGTCCCAAAGGCCGTCCAGACGGGTGTGCAGATCCTCCACATCGGCGGCGTAAATACTCCCGGCCTCATTGGCGCGTCTGGCGTACTGGTTCAAGTTATTGGAGCAGATACGAAGGAGCCGTATCATTTCCTGGATGTCGCTCATATCCAAATGAATGATATAACCGTCCACAGCCATCTTGCGCAGATATGCGGAGAGGTTGGTAATGCCGAGTTCCGCCATGCGCCCCTTTACCAGCTCCGCCTCCTGTTCAGACATGACGAATTCCACCCGGACGGATTTTTTGTTATTCCCGGCTTTCATCGTTCCGGCTCCTTTTTATGTGAGGGCGCTTTAGGGATGGAGGCGGCCGCCGACTTTGCTTTTTCCAGTTTTCCCCGCAGGGTGTCTTTTTTCAGGCTGTCCATATATTCCTGGATATTACCGGGCTTTGCATGGTAATCCCGCTTAACGTGCTCCCGCCGCAGGATTGTTTGTAATTCCCGTTCGCTTTCCGGCAACCAGGCCACACATTTGGAAGTTCCATGCTCTGCCTTAAACATGTTGATCTGCTGCATATAAGAATCATGGGGGAAAGCCGCCTGTGTACCATCCTGGAACAATACCGATACTTTTTCAATCGCACAGGACAGCAGCTTGACCCGTTCCACGTGGGCGTGATAATCGAGAGGCCAGATACAGCCGGTGACTTTTCCGTCCTGTATGCCGTCCAGTTGGATTGCATACGCCAGAATAGAATCTTTCGTCTGCTCATGGTAAAACCGCCACACCTTATTTTCATGGCTGTCCTGCAGGTAGACATCCCTTTCCCATAAACAGTAGGTACCGCAGGTTCTGGACATCCATAAAAGCTGTTCATTCTCCCCATTTTTGCAGGCCGCAAGATTTTGTATCAGTTCCCTGTCAATATTAAAATCGTCCTTATAATGCTGCGTGTGCAGCTCTACAACCTGCCCCAGAAAGTCCAGCACGTCCACGCCCTCAAATTTTACCGCCGCCATCAGCGTTCCCTTTCCGGCACGGGCGGCTCTGCCTGTTTCACCTCATGCTCCGGGCGTTCCGCTTTCAGCCGCTCCATCAGGGAAGGCTTTTCCTCCGGCAAAGTCTCCGGCGCAAGCTCCCGGATTTCCTCATAGGTCTGGCCGTCCGTTAAGTCCGGGCGTTCCGGCGGCACATTATCCAGCCGGCCATCCAGCATATTGTAGTTGCCGGTCTGTCCTTCCTCGTAGAGCTCCGCATTACGCAGATAACTCTCCGGCGCCTGGAAGGACTGTCCGGCGAACAGGATTTCCCTGTGGGGCGTAAACTGTGAGAGCACGCCGTCCCGAAGCCTTGCAAATTACTCATACTGGCGCAGGGTAAGGCCACGCTCCAGCATTTCCGCCTGGGTATGCGCCCAGCCCTCCCCATAGAGAAAATAATACATATCCGGCTGATCGCAGACAAAGCACAGGGAGCCGTCCTGATTGTCATAATAGGACGCCTGCATATCCTGACAGTGGCAGCGTTCCTCGCACCCCAGATACACCCGGTTATCTGCACCCAGCATGGCGACCATGCCCGCATAATTGCTGTGGACCGCAGAGCGGATTTCCACTAATGGGTCCGTCTCCGGCATAACCTGTCTGCCGGGAATCTCGTTCCGCTTTTCTGCCGCGTCATTTCTCGGCGTCACTTCCTCATGGGCACGGGCATCCAAATCCGGCTGCGCCTGTGCGGAAGTCTTTCTGACGGCGCCCGGCTCCGGTTCCTTCTCCTGTGCGTAATAATGGACATTGGCGTTGGTCCTGCTGTTCATTTCCCCGGCGTAAGCCTCCGCAGCCTTGCGGGAGTCAAATTCCAAAGGCTTTCCGTTCTCCTTGCACCACGCCTCGGCATGGCCGAAGATAGAAGCGCCGCTGCGGACCGCCCACACGCCGTATACTTTTTCTTTTCCCATCCTGATCCTCCTTATCGTTCCTGCTGCTTTGCCGGTTTCTGCTTTCTGTCAGGCTCCGCCGGCTTTGTTTCCTTCATCCGCTGCCGGACAGAGGGTTTGCGATCCGGTTCGTCCACAGAGGTGATATTGACATACTCGCCGATAATGTTCAGCGCCTCATGGTAGCTCCCGGAGGCAAACACCCTGTCCGACATTTCCTTTGCCTGCTCCGCCATGCCGTTCCTGCGTAGGGTCCGGGAGGCAATGCCGATCAGGTTAAAGACATTCCCGTCCTGACCGATCAGCGCACAGTCCGGTTTTTCCGGCTCCGGTGAAGGTTCTCCGATAAAGCCGCCTAACCGGTTCGGCACAAAGTCGGAAAGCCAGGTGCCCCCGAAATCCGCATGGGTCTGTAACCGCCACACGGCAAGTTTCCCTATATCCAGCTTTACATCCTCGAAAGGGTAGAGCAGGCAGGTAAGCTCCCCATACTGGAAAGTGGAAACATCCTCAAATTTACTGCCGTCCTTCAAGATCCCCGCCTCGGTGAGCATGTCGTTGATCCCGTCCACCCATTCCTTCAAATCCCCTCCGCAGCCCTGCAAGATCAGGCCGTCCTTGCCTTCCATGCGCCGAAGGTCCTCTGTCGTGATTGTTGTGATACTCAAATAAACCGCCTCCTATCGTTCCTGTTGATGATTGGTTTTCTGCCGGACGGCTTTTGCCGCCGGCTGTTTCTTTAGCTGCTTACGGACGGAAGGCTTTGCCGCCGGCTGCCACATATCCGTTAAGATGGCAGATACCGGCTGTTCCCATTCCTTCCCGAACCCTCGGATCACAGTCCCGTACATGATTCCGTTATCTGCAAACATCTTCAAAGTGTCAAACGCCCGGTCGAATAATTCTATATTTCTTGCATCCACGCTGGGCGCAAAATGGACCACCCCCACGGGGTAGTCCCCTCCGGCGCCGACCCATCCCCGGACAAACGCGTCATAATCCTTTGTGACGCCGGCAGCCGCAAGCTCACCGGCATGGCTGGAATCCATCAGGCTTGTCGCCGCATACTGACGGCCTAAGACCAACAGCCCCGTGTCCGGGTTATACATGAAGCGCCGGTTGTCGATCTGCTGCATGTCAATGGTTTGGGTCCGCGTGTCGATCCGCATAATTTCCGGCACGATTGGTATTTTTATTCTTTCGATAGACATCCCTCCCAATTTTTCTGTCTGTCCGCAACTTAGAGCTGTTTCAAGGCGTCAGAGTATTTTTATACAGTCGCCTCTCAAACCGGTTCCTGAAAGCCTTTAAAATCAAGCCTCTTTTGGGTTAAGTTGCGGACATATTACCCTTAAATTTTTCTGATCCGGCGCTTGCGTTCCCGCTCGGATTTCCGTCTGGCAAAGGCACGGCAGGAATCCGAACAATATGCCTGGCTCGTGGTGGGAAGATATGTTTTGCCGCAGACCGGGCAGGTTTTCTGTTTCAGGGAAGTGTCCTCGCCGGTAACGGCAGATTCCAGCGCCGGCTCTGTCGGCAGCACCGCCTCCCGGAAATACCTGCAAAAAGAGCCGGTCCACCATTTATGAAGCATATAGCAGGGGCAGTCTAAGGGGAGGCAGAGCCTATCCCGATTGTCATAGTTGGCGCAAAGGTCTGTCACCAACCTTCGGATCGCCGCCCGTTCCTGCCTGTTTAATTCCCGTAAGGGCGGCCCGTTCATTTCCCCCTGCCTTTCTTAGCTGGAAATTCCAGCCGGAAATTCACATATTTCCCGCCCGTATCATCCAGCACCACCACTGCGTCATAGGTCTTTCCCGTCTTTTCGCTGTAAAGCCCGGACATGGAAACGCGGCCCTCTTTCAGAAGGGCCGCCGCCACAGACTTTGTTATGGATTTTTTCTTGCCGGAAAAGAATTTATTGTCTTTCCACAGTACAAAGGCACAGTCCCGGTTATCACAAAAGAATCCTTTTTTACCCTCATATACGGTTCCGCCACAGCGGGGGCAGGTGCCGACAGCCTCACGCCCATTTCCTTTTGCATCCGGGAACAGGCCGGCAAAGCGTTCCTCCGGGGCGGTATGCTCCTTTACCAGCGTCCGGCTCATATCCGCAATCTGCTCCATAAAGGACCCTGCATCCAGTTCGCCGCGTTCCACCTGCTTCAACATAGATTCCCATTCTGCGGTGAGCATAGGCGATTTGATATTGTCCGGCAGCACCAGGATCAGGTTCGTACCTTTTTCCGTTGGAATAAGCTGCTTTTTCTTCCGCTGCACAAATCCCGCGGAGACCAGTTTTTCCAACGTGGCCGCACGGGTGGCCGGGGTGCCTAATCCCTTGCGCTCGGCATCCTCCGGCATATCCTCGGCCCCGGCGGTCTCCATAGCTGCCAGAAGGGAATCCTCCGTATAGTGTTTCGGCGGTGAGGTTTTACCTTCCCGGACACTGGCAGAGACCGTTTCAAATATCTGTCCTTCCTGCAGCATGGGAAGGGAGACATCCGTATTCTCGTCATCCTCCGGTTTGAATTGTTTCAATCCCATGCGGTAGAGGCGTTCCACTTCCTTCCATCCAGCCTGTAATACCGTCTTTCCTTTTGCTGTGAAGGAACGAGCCTGGCAATCCAAAATTGCCGTCACCGCCTCAAACCGGTGTACCTGGGCCGTGGCAGAGAGCAGCCTTGCGATGATCAGCGTCAGTACATCCCGCTCCCCGGAAGGAAGCTCCGTCAAATCTGTCCGGGCAATCTCCGCCGTAGGGATAATGGCGTGATGGTCTGTAACTTTGCTGTTGTCCGTCACCCGACCAATATCCGGTTCCCCGGCGCAGCCCTTTCCGAAAGGCATATGATCCCGCAGCCAGAGAACCAAGGAAGCGACAGTTGTCTGCATATCTTCGGTGAGATACTGGCTGTCCGTCCGGGGATAGGTCGCCAGTTTTTTCTCATAAAGGGACTGCACATAGTCAAGGGTCTGCTGCGCCGTATAGCCATAAATACGGTTACATTCCCGCTGCAAAGTTGTCAGGTCATACAGCCGGGGCGGCTGCACCGTCTTGATCTGTTTCTCCACGGACAGCACGGAAACATTCTGCCCGTCACAATCCATACGAATTTTTTCAGCTTCATTTTTCCCGGACAACTTTTCGCCGGAGGCAGTAAAGCTGCCGCAGGTGATCTCCGGCACGTAAAAGGGCCTGCTCGTAAATGCCTGAATATCCGTCTCCCGCTGTACCAGAAGGGCCAGCGTGGGTGACATGACCCGCCCCACATTCAGCGTAACGCCATACAGGACAGAGAAAAGCCGGGTGGCGTTAATGCCGACCAGCCAGTCAGCTCCGGCCCGGCAGACCGCCGCGTCATAGAGCTTATCATAGTCGCTGCCGGGACGCAGGTGCTCGAACCCGTCACGGATTGCCACGTCCTCCATACTGGAAATCCAGAGCCGTTCCATCGGTTTCTTACATCCGGCATGTTCATAGACCAGACGGAAGATCAGTTCACCCTCACGCCCGGCATCCGTAGCGCATACCACCGATTCCACCCGTTTGTCCTTCATCAGCCGGCACAGAAGGTCAAGCTGCTTTTGCTTGTCCTTCGACACCTGATATTTCCATTCTTCCGGCAGGATCGGCAAATCACCATAGCGCCATCTGGCATACTGTTCCCCGTAAGCCTCCGGCTGCGCCAGCTCCAGAAGGTGCCCCACGCACCAGCTCACCAGACACCCGCCGCCCTCCAGGTAGCCGTCTTTTTTCTCATTCGCACCCAGGACCGCCGCCAGCGACATGGCGACGGAGGGCTTTTCCGCAATCACTAACTTCATTCAAATAACCTCCATTGAAATAAAGGCTTTATAGCAGCCCTTTATATGCTCGGTTCCTGTTTGGTTTTATGGCTTTCCCTGTGGCTCTTTGCATCCTTTTCCTGAACCTTTGCTTTATTTTCGGAAAGCCTCTCTAAAAGCCCTTTTTCCTGTTTCCGTCCCAGGGTTTTTGCTGCCCGGTCAAAATACTGCACCTTATCGGAAAGTAAATCCTCTGGCAGCACCTGGGAAGCATTGACTTCCCTGACCATATTTTCCAGTTCTTTTGTCTGCATGTTCCCGTTATCCGGCACAATTAAGACCTCATGGACGGATGATGGAAGGACATAAAAATCGGAACCAAGCAGTTCGCCGATTTTATCCAGTACGCCATCCCGCGCCAAAGCCCCGGCTCCATCCAGTTTGCTTTGGTTCGTCAGGACATACATAGGCGCAGCGCCAGTTTCTGCCGGTTCCTGTTGGCTGAATAAATTCGTAGGTTTGGCAGAAAGCATAAGCTCTGACATCACATCATCCATTGTATAGAAGCAGACAGGGTTCCGGGCATTTTCCGCTGTAACAGCGTCATGGTGAAGCTGTTCCGGTGTAATCCCCCATAGATTCAACATGTCATTTGTAACAACAGCGGAAGCCGTTCCGCTGCTGTCCTCCATGATCTGAATCCGGTAAGTTGCCGTCAGTTCCCCACATGCGGTACAGGGTTTATCTTTCAAATATTCCTGGTTCTTTTCCGGGTCGCACAGACGGATAGCAAGCATCGGCCTGGCTGTTTCATAATCCTCCAGTCCCTTCACGTCAACAGGAAGCTTCAAACCGCTCTCCATTTTTATCTGTGCGATTTCCTTCATAATGTCCTCCATCGGACGGCCTTTGGAAAACTGTTCCTCATAGTGTTCCAGATAAATGGCCGGCGCAACTGTTTCATTATTTGTACGGATAATAAGACCTGTAAGAGTACGGTCATTTCCTTTTGTGACTTTTTCAAGGGTTATCTTTGCATCCTGGCAGTCTGCCGGCAGATATTCCCGGATATGGTTTTTGATATTTTCTGCAAATTCCTTCTTCATTCGTTTTCCTCCCGTTTCCTATTTTCCAACCATTCATCTTCATGCTTTGCGGCCTGCAAAAGACACATCAGAACAACGCCGGCAGACATCCCTCCTGTGAATGTAAGGAAGTGTGTAATCATGTTCCACATAAAAAATCCTCCAAAAATTGGTAAAGAAAAACGCCCACTGGAAAGCAGGCGTATCATCAAGTATCAGTTATCTATTCTTTTATTTTTTCCTGCTGCGGGCTGTCCCGGCAGAACAATCTCCCCGACCGGGATTTCCCGCAGCTCTTTTTTCATCTGGTGCACAAACCGGATCGTCCTGACCGTGCCGCCTTTTTCCCTCCCGTCATACACGGCGATCACCCGGTCCGAGTGCTCGGCCATGTAGCGGTTCCGGTGGGAATAGACGCTGGGGTGGTATTTCTCCTGCATGACGACAACATCCGCACATGCCTCCAGCATTTCATAGGTCCGTCCCTTTTCCATCAGGTTATCCAGCCGCTTTTGATAAGGGATAACCGCAATCAGCTCCAGCGCCGGATTCGTCTTTTTCTTTTCCAGCACGAACTCTGCAAAATACAGGTCCACGCCGTCCGCAAAGCCGCTCATAAAGCGGGTGAACCCGTCCGCAACAGCGCAGTCAATCTCACGCCGCAGCGCCGCCTTTACATGGTTGATTTCTTTCTGCGGTAAATCCCTGTGCCCGGTGACACAGCATGTCTTTCCTTTCATCTGTCTTTTCCTCCATCCGATAGTTAGTATTCTTCACTTTCAAAATTATAATAGATTTATTTTAGCGTTTCAATGTAAACACCCTTTTTTATTTTGCGAATAAGGGAAGGGTGTAAGGTACAATCTATTACAGAATAGGAGGCAGAGGCGATGTATGAAGATTTCGTCCCGGAACGGCTGGCAAAGCTGCGGACACAGAAAGGCGTGTCTGCACGCGATATGTCCTTGTCATTGGGACAGGCAAATAACTACATTAACAACATTGAAAATAAAAAGTCCCTTCCCTCCATGCAGTCCTTCCTTTACATCTGTGAATATCTGGGAGTGACGCCCCAGGAATTTTTTGACGAAGGGAACCCGGCCCCGCAAGCCTTAAAGGAATTTATCGCAGAGGCAAAAAAACTGGATTCCCGGTCAATGGGTTATATCCTCGACATTATGAAAGAACTGAACAGCAAGCGCTAAGGCGGCCAGGGTGTTGGCCGCTTTTACTATTCTGTAAATTTTTTTCGTGCCCCCTTGCATAAATCCCCCAAAGTGGATATACTATAAGTAAGAAAGTAAGAACTTCTAACTTTCAAACTTAAAAAGGAGATGATTCTATGCTGGCAGAATTACGCCAAAAAGCCCAGGTCACGATACCAAGAGAAATCATTGTCAAGCTCGGCCTGTCAGAAGGCGACAAACTGGACATTTTCGAGAAAGACGGTTCCATCTGCATCATGCCGGTGGTGGTCTATCCAAAGAACACCCTGAATGAGCTCCGGGAAGAAATTGACGGGGTAAAAGCAAAAATCGCATCCGGGGAACAGCCGGTCTTTGACAGCGTGGACGCCCTGTTTGACAGACTGGAGGCAGAATAATGGCGTATGAGTTTACCTTTACGCCCCGTTTCCAAAAGCATTTCAAGGGTCTGGCCGCCCAGGAGAAGAAGCAGCTTAAAAACAAGCTGGAACTTCTGGCTGAAAATCCTTCCCATCCGTCGCTGCGGACCAAACGCATCCAGGGCACCACGGACCTTTTCGAGTGCAGCGTCAACATGGACATCCGCATTATCTGGTATTACGAAGGCGATAAAATGATTATCCTGGTAGACGTAGGGCATCACGACATATTAAGGCAATTTTAAGCAGCGGGGCGGTACGCTATGACGGCGTACTGCTTTTTGCTGCCTTTCTTTTATTGTACCCTGCAATCCTCCTGATATGCCCAATCCCACTACCGGCGATAAACCAGGAATCACTCCCGGAATGTCACTTTTTTATTTTCCTGTACTTCCAAATCCGCCTGCGCCGCGCTGCTTACCCAGCTCCGAAACAAAGTCCGCAATGACGACGGGGGTGATCACAAGCTGCCCCACGCGGGAGCCTTTGGAAAGCTCCTGGGTCTGGCTGCTTACATTGCTGATGATCGCGTGAATCTCCCCGCGGTAGCCGGAATCCACTGGCGGCAGCTCACAGACCAGCCCTTTTACCGCCATACTGGTGCGTGGGAATACATAGCCCGCATATCCGTCCGGCACTTCAATCCCGAACCCAAGAGGGACCTTTGCAATCTCGCCCGGCTGTAACGTGCAGTCATAGGGCATGTAAACATCCGCGCCGGCATCGTTCCCATGCGGACGGAAAGGGCGGCGGTCCTCCGGCACGCCAAAGTCGATCAGTTTAATCTTCATGCGCCGCCTCCTTCCGAAAGCGCCGGATAGTCCGTTTTCAGGATGTCTCCGGGCGTCATATCCGCTTTCAGCATGTTCCCGCAGGTCATTTTCCCCTCCAGGCATTTGTCCTTTTGGCAGAAGGGACCTGTAAGGCCGGGGGCAAACAGCGCCGGGCTTAATGTATGAAGCTCCTGCCAGATTTTTAAGAGCACGATCCGGGTCTCGTCCGTATTGCGCCGGCATACCCGCTGGCCGATGATGTGTTTCCACTGGTAGGGCGTGGCGCTGATAACCAGCACATTCCGAAGCCCCTGGGGTGTGGCATATCCCGCCGCGTCATGGCCGATTCCCTCGGCGCACAGCTTTTCGTAACAGTCCATGCCTTCGTGGCAGCTTTTTAAGTACAGTTCCCGGACCGCAGCCGGGGCGGTGATAATCTCATAGGGTATGGCAAAATCCGCCTGCCCCGCATAATTGCTGTACTGTAAAGACGCGCTCATAAACTTCACTTCGTTCTGGTGCCGGGTGATCTGTGAAAGGAACCTCCGGCTTGCCCCTACAACGGCGACGGTGATCACCGCAAATTTCTGGACCGTCGGGTGGGGAAGGGCGCTGATGGCCGCCACAGAATCGTCACTGAACGATTTTTCATAAAGGGCCGTCAGTTCGTCCATTGTGGCGATCTTGTGGCCCCTCTGGGTGAGCCGGGCGGCAAAGACCATGTTTTTCTCGGCCTCCGAAACCGCTTGGCAGTTCAATATTTTTACTTCAATCCGTCTGATTGGTATGTCCCTCCTTTACAATGGCTTTCAGCAAGAACAGATAGTTGAGGCTGTCTGTGATCTTTTCCTCCCATGTGCTTATCCCGTAATCCGTATCATTGTCAAAGCACATGTCATACAGGGAGACGATATGCTTCGCCAGCATCCCGGCAAGGGCGCGCTCCGGCGTGGTATGCTGCAAGGCTGCCGCCGCCTTAAAAGCCCCCAGCCGGTCCGTATCGTCCCCGGTGTATTCCTTCGTTTTCTTCTGCAGTGTGTCGGCACAGAGCCGCACCTGCCCGTCAAATACGGCATTGACTTCCTGCTGTGTGATATGGCATCCCTCCTTTGAAAAATGGTTTGTCCCGAATACTGTATAGAATCCGGGACCGTTTTACTTGAAGCAGAACAAAATACGCATGATATCCCTTATCCGCTGCATTTCAGGCGCTCGGCAGATAAATCCAGTCGTGCATCAGGCACACGCTGGGCTCGTCCTCCCTGGGTATCATGTGGTAGGTACATTCCCCATACACGGTCCGCTTGTCCTCGATCTCCATTCCGTATGCCTTATAGAAGCGGTATTCCAGGTTGGAAATGATACAGCGGAGCGTCTGCAGCGCCTCCCGCTGCGGGGTCACGATCAGGTCCCGGTCAATGCTGCGCTTTAAGAACAGCAGGGATTTATAAAGCTGTACCTCCGTCCGGTAAGGGCGGTAATCCCCATGCTCCAGCCAGCCGCTAAAGGCCACCGGCCCGCTCTGGACCACATCACGCTCCGGGTGGTAATACTCGTAACAGTCCAGGTTTGCCGTATTCAAAAGATAGAGCATTTCCCGGACCTCATTCTCCGGCATGTCATAGAACCGCAGAAGGGAGCGGTACAGATGGACGTAGCCGGGTATCGAAACAATGGTATTCACCATAGAAAAATCCTCCTAAATAGCAGGTGCGGGAGCAGACAGCCCCCGCACCGGTTTCCAAGTTTCCAATATTCCTGTTAATTGTTTGCAGCCGTCATTTTTCCCATGACGATAAAGCGGCTCCTGCCACCGGGCGTACAGGTGGAAAGGGTCAGCACCTTATCACTGCTTGTTACCGTGACATTCGTTTCCACAACGGAACGCCCTGCCATAGTGGCAAGCCAAGTCGTATAAGCGCCATCATCCTTCCAGCTAAGCCTCCAGGGGGATGTATCACCGCCGGATTCGGAAGGTTCTGCCGCAAATGCCGTGAAGATTTCCACGACATAGCCGCCGCCAGGGGTGACAAGGTACATCTGCGGATGTCCGTCAAAATAGCTCTGTTCGTCATACTCATTCAGCGCGGCGAACATGGAGCCGTCCCGCATGTTGTGGCCGTAGATAATGGTATTGCGGTCCGAAAAATCCTCCTTGTTCTCATAGTCTGCAAACAGGCAGCCCGTCTTATTATAGGTACCGTCATGCAGGTGATGCAGGTAATACTCGTTATCGTCTGTCTGCGTTACCGGGTAGTTGATGGCCGTATCAGGAAGGGTAATCCATCCGATGATGTCCGGCCCGGTCTCCCAAAGGGCTTCAAAATCCACTGTGGGGAGGACCACAGAAGTGTCCTCCCCGGCAGGTTCCGTTTCCGTGTTATCGTCCTCCGGCGCTTCGGTCTGCTCCGGCAGCTCCACATGGGAAGCAACGTCCTCATAGGCTCCGGCGCTCTCTGAATACTGGTTAAGGTCGCGGACCATCAGGAATCCGCTGCCAAGTGCCAGCAACCCGCAGAGGGAAACCACTGCAATACCAACAGCTTTTCTCTTTGGGGTATTTCTGCTGTACTTTTCCTTTTTGAAATAGACCACGGCAAACAGCCCACCGCCAATTACAGCCAGCGCCAGGAGCCCGCCATACAGGAAAATGAAATTGTCATCCCCAGTCTGCGGTACCGCTTTATCAGGATTAGACGGTGTGGACGGATTGGACGGTGTTTTCGGATTATCCGGGTTGTCCGGGGTAGCCGGTTTCTCCGGCTTTTCATTGAAGAACTGGACCGTTGCGGTTTCATCCGCCTTGATCTCCACGGTGGCAGCGTCAGGAATGATATAGTCCCTGCTTGCCCGGTTGGAGATTTCCGTTACGGTATAAATGCCAACGCGCAGCCCTTTGACCTCGATCACGCCGG
>OFFJ01001266.1_pt1 | contig 19070 bp, 14 predicted proteins | sample 1521261 | NCBI WGS metagenome assembly OFFJ01 (sample SAMEA3504122, study PRJEB24116) | mouse gut metagenome | biome: mouse gut; feature: mouse-associated habitat; material: faeces | place: Denmark | collected 2011 | reverse complement strand
GGCTTACGGGATGGGCACAGATTAACGGAAGAGATGAACTGGAGATTCCCGTGAAAGCGAAGCTTGACGGGGACTATACGGATGCCCTGCTGCACGGAAAGGGTTTCCGGATGGACTGCAGGTGCTTTTTCGGTACGTTTTTAAGCGTACTCCGGGAGGAGGGCGTGGTGGAAGGCGGTACCGGGAGCATGCATGGCGCCGGGGATACCCCGGGGAAAGAAGACAGGGCGTAATAAAAAACGGCATAAGGACGGCGAAGGCATGACGCCGGGAAATACGGGACAAGGAAACCTTGCAGGACACAGGTGGGCAGCGGCATGAAAAGAATATTGGTGACAGGAAAAAACAGCTATATCGGCACGGCGTTTATACAGTATGCCCGGGAACACTGTCCTGAAGCTTTCCGCATTGATACGGTGAGCATGCGGGGAGCTGCCTGGCAGGAATTGGATTTATCCGTTTATGATGCCATATTCCATGTGGCTGGAATTGCCCATGCGGACATCGGGCATGCCGCGGAGTCGGTGAAACGGCAGTATTATGAGGTTAACACGGATTTGACATTGAAGGCGGCATCCCTGGCAAAGGCGGCGGGTGTAAGACAATTTGTCTTTATGAGTTCCATGATTGTCTACGGCGGCCGGGAGCATGTTTGCCCGGACACGGTTCCAAGCCCGTCCAATTTCTACGGGGACAGCAAGGCGAGGGCGGAGGAAGGGCTCCGGGGGCTGCGCAGCGACAGCTTCAGGGTCGTTGTCCTCCGCCCGCCCATGATCTACGGCCCCGGCTCGAAGGGGAACTACCCGATCTTGTCCATGCTGGCCCGGAAGCTCCCTGCCTTCCCCGACATACGCAACGAGCGGAGCATGTTGTACGTGGGGAACCTATGCAGGTTCGTCAGCCTAATGATCCTGAACAGCGAGGACGGTGTCTTCTTCCCTCAGAACGCGGAATACGTGGAGACCAGCCGGATGGTGCGGGCCATAGCCGGGGCCCACGGCAGGAGGATCCTCCTCACCCGGGCCCTCAACCCGCTCCTAAGGGGGCTGGGGCAGCTGGAGGGGAAGGCCGGAGGCATGGTGAACAAAGCCTTCGGGAGCATCGTGTACGAGAAGGACATGAGCGCATACAAGGAGGATTATCAGGAGTATGGCTTCGAGGAGTCCGTGCGGCTGACCGAGGGAGGGGCATAGGATGGGGCAGCACATACTGGTGGTCTCCCAGTACTTCCACCCCGAGGAGTTCCGCATCAACGACATCTGCAGGGAGTGGGTGCAGAGGGGGCACAAGGTCACGGTGTTGACGGGGATCCCCAACTACCCCCAGGGCCGTTTCTACAAGGGGTACGGCCTATTCCGGGGACGGCGGGAGGGATACTGCGGCATCGATGTGGTGAGGCTGCCCATCGTCCCCAGAGGCAGGGGGGCGGCGATGCTGGCGCTGAACTACCTATCGTTCGTGGCCGCAGGCTTCCTCTGGAAATCCTTCACCAGACTGAGGGCGGATAGGGTCTTCATCTTCGAGGTGTCCCCGCTGACCCAAGCTCTGGTGGGGGTCTGGTACGCAAGAAGGCGGGGGATGCCCTGCGCCATATACGTGCAGGACCTATGGCCGGAGAATCTGGAGGCAGCAGGGGGGATCCACAACAGGCACGTCCTCGGCGCGGTGGACAAGATGGCGGACTACATCTACAAGAACTGCAGCAGGATCCTCGCCACTTCCCCCAGCTTTGTCAGGAGGATCGAGGAGCGCCGCAGCGCATGGGAGGGCGCCAGAAGCAAGGTGGCCTACTGGCCCCAGTACGCAGAGGGCTTCTACCGGCCCGCAGAGAGGGTGCCCCTGCCCGACATGCCGGACAGCGGGCGGTTCAGGGTCGCCTTCACCGGCAACATCGGGTATGCCCAGGGGCTGGACATCCTGCCCAGAGCCGCGGCCCTGCTCAGGCAGGCGGGAGTCCCATGCGAGTTTGTGGTCATAGGGGATGGACGGTACAGGGAGGGGCTGCTGGGGGAGATCGAAAACCGCGGCGTCGGGGAGATGTTCCGCCTGCCGGGGCGGAAACGGCCGGAGGAGATACCCGGCTATCTGGCCTGGTGCGACGCGGCGTTCATATCCTTCGCGGAGAGCCCCCTCTTCGGCATGACGATTCCCGCGAAGCTGCAGTCCTACATGGCCTGCGGCATGCCCATTCTGGCGGCGGCCACCGGGGAGACCCGGCGCATCGTCCGGGAGGCACGGTGCGGGGCGTGCTGCGACGTGGGGGACGGGCAGGCGCTGGCCGGGATCATCACGGAGATGGCCCTTGCGGGTCCGGAGCGGCTGTCCGACATGTCCCGGAACGCGCTGGGCTACTGCAGGGAACACTTCGGGAAGGACATGCTGATGGCACGGATGGAAGAGATGCTGGCGGAGTGAGCCCGGCTGACTTAAAGGCCGGTGCCCTGCCTCTACAGCCAGACCGGAGATTTTGAATGGTCAGAAAATATGTATCAGGGAAAAAGGGGCTGGTGTATTTGAAGAGCAACTTCAAAGGTAGAGCGGTTCGCGCTGCTGGAACATTTCATGGCAGAGATACAGCCTTGGGCCAAGACTATCAAAGAAAGGGGGACGCACTTAAATGGACAAGCGGATGAAGGTTCTCGTGGTAGGATCGGCCCATTTGCTAAAAAACAATCAAGGTGAGTATTTTTCACAAGCCATATACAACAATGCCTTTTTTGAAAGGTATCTTCAGGTATTCCGTCAAATGAAGTTCATCGGAAAAGTGCGATATGTTGACGAAGTTGACGAAACGAAGTTCTTGAAGATAAGCGTCCCCAATTTAGAAATATGTGAATTACCATGGTATCAAGGATTAAGGCAAATGTTTCGCAGACTGCCTTCTCTCGTAAAGGTTTACAGAAGGGCACTGGAAGGATGCGACTGTTATATACTGCGTGTTTTTCAGATAGAAAGCTTTTTTATTTATCTGTTGCGGAACAAAAAAATTCCCTATGCGGTAGAGATAGTCAACGATCCAGAAGAATGGTCGCATCTTTCCAAGGCAACAAGGGCCATGCTTTCCTATATCCTGCGAAAGATGGCAGCTAATGCAAACGGAGCATCTTATGTCACAGAGGAGACTCTGCAGAGAAAATATCCTTCGAGAATTCGACTCCATCCTGAAAAGGATAAAGAACATTACTTCGAGTCGCACTACTCTTCGGGAGAGATATCGAGGGCAGATATCAGTGAACCAAAAAAATATCCCATGCGATTGGAAAAGGTTCGCATCGTACATGTGGCGAATGCGATCAATAACAACTTTAAGGGACATAAAAACTTAATATTAATCGCAGAGCGTTTGACAAAGCAGAACCATAATATAGACATTGATTTCATCGGCGACGGCTCCTGCGTTCAGGAGTTCCAAGAGATAGCACACAATCTGAAGATGGAGAAATCCATACATTTTATCGGAAAGATCAGCAACAGAGATAAATTGCTGGAACGTCTCAAAACCTATGACATGATGGTGTTACCGACATATACAGAAGGGCTGCCCAGATGCCTGCTGGAAGCGTTTGCCATGGGGCTGCCATGTTTGTCAACACCAGTGGGAGGCATTCCGGAATTGCTTCCAAATCAATACTTATTTGATCCGGATGACATTGCGGCATTTGCAGAAAAAATCCATCTTCTCATGGATAATGGACAAGAATTAGAGAAAATGAGTGAGCAGAACATCCAAACCGCTCAAAAGTATGTCAAAGAAATATTAAATATCCGAAGAGCTTCTTTCTATGGAAAACTACGAGATATTGCAGCAGATTCGGATTAGAACTGCGCCGCTGCTCTCTTGGAATACCACTGTCGAAGGACGGTGTTTTAGCAGCGTTTACGCGGACGAGATTCGGTTCTGCTTTTATGGAATGCTGAGAAAAGCCGCAGAAACGAACATGAAATAAAAAAGGAGAAGAATTGCCGCATGTGTATGGATCTATATGAACGCTTGACAGAGCGGAAAGAGAAACTGGCCGTGATAGGGCTGGGCTACGTAGGAATGCCTCTGGCTGTGGCATTTGCCCGCAGCCTCGACGTGATCGGCTTCGATGTCAACAGTGACAAGATCGCCTTGTACAACAAGGGGATCGACCCCACCAGAGAGGTGGGTGATAGGGCCATACAAGAGTCCTCCATGTTCTTCACCGACGACGAGACGGCGCTGGGGGAGGCAAGGTTCCTGATAGTGGCAGTGCCCACCCCCGTCCGGGAGGACAAAACCCCCGATCTGGCCCCGGTGGAGGGCGCCACCCGGATCGTGGGCAAAAACCTCGCCAAAGGGTCCGTCGTGGTCTACGAGAGCACGGTGTATCCGGGCGTCACGGAGGAAGTGTGCGTTCCCATTCTGGAGAGGGAAAGCGGGCTCAAGTGCGGCAGGGACTTCAGGGTAGGCTACTCCCCGGAAAGGATCAACCCCGCTGACAAGGAACACACTCTCTCCAACATCGTCAAGATCGTGTCAGGCATGGACGCCGAGACTCTGGAGACAGTAGCCCGAGTCTACGGGCTGGTGGCTCTGGCGGGAGTCTACCGCGCCGCGTCCATAAAGGTAGCGGAGGCCGCCAAGGTCATTGAGAACAGCCAGAGGGACATCAACATCGCGTTCATGAACGAGCTGTCAATCATTTTCCATAGGATGGGGATCGACACGAAGGAGGTGCTGGAGGCTGCAGGGACCAAGTGGAACTTCCTGAGGTTCCAGCCCGGGCTGGTTGGCGGGCACTGCATCGGGGTGGATCCTTACTACCTGACCCACAAGGCGGCGCAGCTGGGCTACCACTCTCAAGTGATCTTATCAGGCCGCCGCATAAATGACGACATGGGCCGCTATGTGGCGGAGAGCGTCGTGAAGGGGCTCATCAAAGCGGGCAAGGCCATCCGGGATGCAAGAGTCGCCATTCTTGGGTTCGCCTTCAAGGAGAACTGTCAGGATACCAGAAACACCAGAGTCATAGACATCATCCGCGAGCTTCAGGAGTACGGGGTTCGGACGGATGTGGTGGACGATGTGGCGGACGCCGGGGAGGCCAAGGCCTTGTACGGCATCGACATCGTCCCCATGGCAGGCCTCGGGCAGGCGGATGCCGCCGTGGTCTGCGTGCAGCACGATATCTTCAAGGATATGGAGAGACAGCAGTTCGATTCGCTGCTGGAGGGTTCCCCGAGGCTCCTCTTTGATCTCAAGGGCATCTATGACAAAAAGGAGTTCGTAGATGCAGGATACTATTATTGGAGGCTGTGACAGAATGAGATACCAAGATCTGTTTTTTGAAAAGGGCTCTTTGTTTCTGGTCACCGGCGGGGCAGGCTTCATCGGATCCAACCTCTGTGAGGCCATCCTCCGTATGGGTTATCGGGTAAGGTGTCTGGACGACCTATCCACCGGCAAATACGGGAACGTAGAGCCGTTCCTTGACGAGCCCGGCTACGAATTCATAGAAGGGGACATCAAAGACCTCCGAACCTGCATGGATGCCTGCGCAGGGGCGGACTTCGTCCTGCATCAGGCGGCATGGGGGAGCGTCCCCCGCTCCATAGAGATGCCCCTCTTCTACTGCGCCAACAACATCACCGGAACCCTCAACATGCTGGAGGCCGCCAGAAAACAGAATGTAAAGAAGTTTGTCTATGCCAGCAGCTCCTCGGTCTACGGCGATGAGCCCACCCTTCCCAAGACGGAGGGGAGGGAGGGGAACTTGCTCTCCCCCTACGCCGTGTCAAAGCGGGCGGACGAGGAATGGGCAAAGCAGTACACAAAGCACTATGGCCTTGACACCTATGGTCTGCGGTACTTTAACGTATTCGGGCGCAGGCAGGATCCCGAAGGGGCGTATGCCGCCGTCATCCCCAAGTTCATCCGGCAGCTGCTGAAGGGGGAGCGCCCCACCATCCACGGGGACGGGAGGCAGAGCCGCGACTTCACCTATATCGAGAACGTCATTGAGGCGAACCTGAAGGCCTGCGCCGCCGGATCCCACGCTGCCGGGAGGGCATACAACATCGCCTATGGCGGCAGGGAGTATCTGCTGGACATCTACCATGGGCTCACCAAGGCTCTGGATGTGGACATCGAACCCCTCTTCGGCCCGGAACGGGCCGGCGACATAAAACACTCCAATGCGGACATCGGCAGCGCCAGAGCCTATCTGGGCTACGAGCCTCAATGGAGCTTCGAGGAAGGGATCACTGCCGCCATAGAATGGTACAAAGAAAACCTGTAGGATAATTAGCGGACGACAATGAATGGGAGGTATTATGTGCGGGATCTGCGGTTATGTTTCTCGAAACCCTATTTCCATGGACTCTTTGAAGGCAATGTGTGACTCCATGACACACAGAGGGCCTGACGATTCAGGTGAAACAATTTTTAGGAACGAAGAGCACTGGATAGGAATGGCACATAGGCGCCTTGCAGTAATTGATCTATCAGAAAACGGTCATCAACCAATGCAAAGCGCAGACGGAAATGCCGTAATTGTATTTAACGGAGAAATATATAATTTCAGAGAGCTGCGCCGACAGTTATGTCAGTATCCTTATAAATCAAACTCCGACACCGAAGTTCTTCTGGCTGCATATCAGGAATGGGGTATCAATTTCGTAACTCATTGCAACGGAATGTTCGCCATAGCCCTCTATGACAAGAGGCGGGAGACCTTATATCTGGTTCGTGACAGAATCGGCCAGAAGCCCCTTTATTATCACTGCAGCAATGATACGGTAGTATGGGCATCGGAATTGAAGGCCATGATGAAATGCAGTGCCATCAGCCTAAACATTGACAAAAAGGTTCTGGGACGGTATCTGGTGCGACAATACATCGCATCTCCGGATACTATCTTTTCTGGTATATTCAAGGTCGCTCCGGGGGAACTGATTGAAATCAATCATTTTACCGTAAAAAAGCATTGTTACTGGAATGTCAACGAAGTCTATAGACAAAAGCGGAAATCCTACAAGGGGGGGGTATTCCAAAGCACAGCATGATTTATTGGAAACGATGGAGAAATCGGTGGCATGCCGAATGGTTGCGGATGTGCCGGTGGGAATATTGTTGAGCGGAGGATATGATTCCTCCATTGTCACAGCGATTGCCCAAAAAGACTGCAAAGACAAGATCAAGACATATTCCATCGGAATCAAGGATTCCCCCTTGGACGAAGCAATCTATGCCAAAAAAATAGCCGATTATATCGGCACCGACCACCACGAACTGTATCTGTCTGAAAAAGATATGTTGGACATGGTGGCACAGATTCCTCTGTATTATGATGAGCCCTTTGCGGACAGTTCTCAGATAGCCACCATGTTAGTATCCAGACTTGCAAGGCAGGATGTTACAGTTGTTTTGACAGGGGATGGCGGAGACGAACTGTTTGCCGGCTATCCTATCTATCATGAGGAAGCTATCGCACAAAAGGTCGAGCCGTTGGCTAAAATCATCTACCGTTTCAAAGGCAATCGATATTGGAACAAAATCTATGACCGGCTTCCCTATCCGGTAAGAATGCTCTCCGAAAATCGAAGCGAGCGCCATAAGACGCAATTTAACTACCAAAAGAAGATTGAAGCAGCTCGTAGAATGCTGACGGGAAACTGGGAAGGAAACTTCAACGAATCCTTCATACCAGAAGGGAACTGGAGCATCCGGCGAATGCTGCTTGATATGCAGACAAGCCTGCCCGATGACATGCTCTGCAAGGTGGATAGAGCTTCCATGATGTTCTCACTGGAGGCCAGAAGTCCGTTCTTAGATGTGAACGTAGTAGAACTGGCACTCTCCATGCCTCAGAAATACAAGCTACGCGGGAAGAAATGGAAACGTATTCTTAAAGACATCGCATGGGAACTTTTTCCCAGAGAGTTGCTGGACAGACCCAAGGCAGGATTTGAAGTTCCTATAGATCAATGGCTGCAAGGAGTTCTTCGCAGCAAGCTTGTTGAATATAGCCGAAGAAGCTACTTAGAGACACAGGGCATCTTTAGCCCACAAGAAACAGAGGCTCTCATAGACGATTATCTTGACAATCCGGCAGATAGCCGCAGGGGCCAAAAGATCAACGCTGTAGTATGGGCATTTTATGTATTCCAAATGTGGTATCAAAAATATATCAATGCTTCTGCGCCGGAGACAACAGCAGAAATGTAAAAATTATTAGGAGATGTGCGGGAAATGAACAACGTCATTACGATTCTGGTGGATTCCGTATTCAGTGAATGTATAAGCAGCAGAAAAACAAAAGCATCATCGACACCGTTTATTGACACTCTCCTGAAGGACAGCATCTACACACCTAATATGTACTCTTTCGGCCCTTATACAAATGCAGCCACAAAGGGGCTGTACTGCTCTGTCCCCACGCTGGAGGACTATGGGTACTATTTCGGGATCAACGCCTCGGAATACAACCCGTACCGTTTATTCAAAGAAAACGGGTATGAAACATACGGTTTCTACTACCCTTATTATCTGATATCAAACAAGACAAAGAGGCATATAGACCACTCCGTATATACCAGCGGCTTCAGCTTCGGCTCTATGTGGAAGGGGAATTTTGAGTATTATCAGCTGATAAAGAAACAGCGTCCGCTGAACGCTGCAGAATATGAAATACTGCGCAGGTTTCTTGCCATGGTGTTTGACCTATGGCTGGAATTCTATGACTCCATTCTTAACAACGCCGAGGCAAGGCTCCTGCTGGACAGATACACGGATCTGCAGCAGGCAAGGGAGTCAAGGGAAAGTTTAAATGCCCAGCAGATCTTGTTTCTGGCAGATGAGAGGAAGTATGTGGATACCCTTCTGGATATGGGGGCAGATCATGCTCTGGCCAAGATAGACTGTATCGATTTCTCCGTCTTCGCTGACACAGACTTTATCAAAAAGGTAATATATCCCCAAAACAAGGACATTACCGATTATATCCAGAGACGAACCCGGATGCTGAACAGACGCAACAACAAAGTCGGAGGCAGGCAGCTTTTGTCCGCTCTGGGCAAGTACCTCCTGCACCGTGACAAGGAAGGCCTGCGATTCATATACAATGTGGCCTGCTCCCGAAATACCCAGCGTAAAATGCTTAGTGACACGTTCAGAGGCATATGGCAGGAAATGCCTTCCGCCAAATCCCAGATCAGAACCGCCATAGACATGCTGGAGCAGCGCCGGACGGATTCCCCCTTTTACCTTTCCTTCCATTTTCTGGAGGTTCATGAAAGGGTGGCCTACTTTTCCTATGACCGTCAGGACGCGGCGGAGGCCCGGAAGGAATTCGAGACGGCGAGAGAGCTGGCAGAAAACTGCGGAGACGACTTCAGGGGCAGTCTGGTCTACCAGATGGCGCTGCGGTACATCGACTCCTGCATAGAAGAGCTGTTTGACTACCTGAATCGGAGCGGCCTTGCCGACAGCACCACGGTGATGGTGGTGGCGGATCACGGCTCCTCCTATACCTACTATCCCATCCGGGAGAACGTGGTGAACAACTTCCACCGGGAAAACTACAACATACCCATGGTTATCTGGCAGAAGGGCCTGCAAGGCGCCGGTGTCTACGAGGGAATGTATACATCCATGGACGCATACCCCACTTTGCTGGACGTAGTGGGTCTGCAGAAGCCCAAATCCTGGCAGGGCAAATCCGTCAGGGAACTCCCCCGCGGACGGGAATATGTGGTGACGGAATATATGGGCCCCGGTTCCCCCGACATGATGACGAGGCAGGCGTGGATGTCCGTGAGAAACAAAAAATACATGCTGGCGTTTTACCCTCCCATGAATGAGGGATTTCATAGAGAAAAAGTGGCGGAGGCCTATGATCTGGAGCATGACCCTTTAGAGATGAAAAATATTGCCGGAAAAATCGATATCAATGATCCCGAAATCTCATTCCTGATCCAGCAGGTGGAAAACCGTTTTACAGAGATATGCGCAAATAGAGATAGGTTCATAGCCGGTCTTGCTTCCCTTGAGCTGTGACCCAGCAGCCATGGCAGGACAGCCGTTTTGTATAAGTAAAAATAGATATGCAGAGGAACAGTTGATATGAAAGCTTTGATACTCAATTCAGGAACGGGAAGCAGGATGGGGGTTCTGACATCGGAGCATCCCAAATGCATGACGGAGGTATCCAATAGGGAGACCATTCTCTCAAGACAGCTGAGAATGTTGTCCGCCGCAGGAATCGAAGAGGTTGTCATGACCACCGGGCTTTTCGACAGCATTCTGGTAAACTACTGCCAGAGTCTGGATCTGCCGCTTCGGTACACCTTTGTAAAAAATCCGGAATATGCGGACACCAACTATATCTACAGCATCTACTGCGCCAAAGAATACCTCGAGGACGATATCCTTCTGCTCCATGGCGATCTGGTTTTTGAGATGTCCGTGCTGGACGCGGTCATGGCCTGGGAGGGCTCCTGCATGACCGTCAGCTCCGTCCTGCCCCTTCCCCAGAAGGATTTCAAGGCGGTCATAAAGGACGGACGGATCCGGGGCATCGGCATAGAGCTTTTCAATGAAGCTCTTGCGGCACAGCCCTTTTACAAGCTTCTGAAAGCGGACTGGCTCCTCTGGCTTGACCGGATCTGCGGATACTGCGAGAGCGGGAACCGAAAGTGTTATGCGGAGGACGCCTTCAATGAGGTTGCCGACCAGTGTACCGTTTACCCTCTGGATGTGCAGGACATGCTCTGCAGCGAAATTGACAACGCACAGGATCTGGCCGTTGTGTCAGGCCGGCTTCATGAAGTGGAGCACCGCACGGTCTACATGTGCTTCAGCACCGATATCCTCCACGGCGGCCACATATCCATCATCCGAAAGGCCCAGCGTCTGGGCAGGCTGATCATCGGCGTCATGTCGGACGAAGCCGTCGCGTCCTATAAAAGGTATCCGCTCCTGCCATACGAAGACAGAAAAATCATGTTTGAAAACATATCAGGGGTTCATAAGGTGGTAAAGCAGGACAGCCTGAGCTATAAGGAGAACATCCAGCTGTACAAGCCCACCTATGTGGTACACGGAGACGACTGGACCGCCGGGTTCCAGAAGCCCATCCGCGACGAGGTAGCCTCTCTGCTGGCCCGGTATGGCGGCAGGCTGGTGGAGTTCCCCTACTCCGAGGAGGAGCGGTATAGGGAGCTGGAGGCCCGCACCAGACTGGAGCTCTCCCTGCCGGATGCCCGACGCAGGCGGCTGAAGAAGGAGCTGGGGATGAAAGGACTCATCACTGCCATGGAGGCTCACGACGGGCTTACGGGACTGGTGGTGGAGAACACGATCTCCTACCAAAACGGCGGCGGCCACCAGTTCGATGCCATTTGGGTCTCCAGCCTATGCGACTCCACGGCGAAGGGGAAGCCGGACATCGAGCTGGTGGACATGACCAGCCGCTTTAGGACAATCGAGGATCTCATGGAGGTCACAACCAAGCCTATCATCTTCGACGGAGACACCGGCGGGAAGATAGAACATTTCGTGTACACGGTCCGTTCCCTTGAACGTATGGGTGTGTCCATGGTAGTCATAGAGGATAAGACCGGCCTGAAGAAGAACTCGCTCTTCGGGACGGAGGTGGAGCAGACTCAGGACAGCATCGAGAACTTCTGCGCAAAGATCTCAGCAGGGAAAAAGGCACAGCGGACCACGGACTTCATGATCTGCGCACGGATCGAAAGCCTGATACTGGAGCGGGGGATGGAGGATGCCCTGCTGCGGGCCAGAGCCTTCGCCGGAGCAGGCGCCGACGCCATTATGATTCACAGCAGGAAAAAATCTCCTGATGAGATATTCACATTTCTGGAGCAGTTCCGCAGGGAAGATCGGCACACCCCCGTGGTTTTGGTTCCCACCAGCTTCAACTCCGTGACGGAGGAGGAATTCAGGGAGCGCGGGGCAAACATTATCATCTACGCCAACCAGCTCATCAGGGCCACCGTTCCGGCAATCCAGAACGCCGCCCACATGATACTGGAACACCATAGGGCCAAGGAGTGCGACGACATGCTCATGCCATTTGCAGAGATCATCCGGCTGATTCCGGAACAGCTTTGAGGGAGGTAGCCTTGCAGGACATTATATACGCCACGGAGGATTATAGGGAGCTTGACGCCTATCTGGCAAAGAACGGAATCCGGTCTGTCATGCTCGTATGCGGCAGTTCCATAAGGCTCCTGCCCATAGGCAGGTATTTTCAGAGTCTGGAGGCACGGCGGGACATCAGGATCACGCGGTTCAGCGACTTTCAGCCAAATCCCCTCTATGAATCGGTGGTGAAGGGTGTGGAGCTGTTTAACGGGAACCGCTGCGACAGCATCATAGCGGTGGGCGGCGGCAGCGCCATGGACGTGGCCAAATGCATCAAGCTCTTCTGCGGCATGAACAAGAGCCAAAGCTACCTGCTCCAGAAGGCGGTTCCCAACCCGATCAGGCTGCTTGCTGTCCCCACCACTGCCGGAACGGGCTCCGAGGCGACCAGATACGCCGTGGTCTACCTCAATGGGGAGAAACAGTCCATAGCTGACGACAGCTGCATTCCCCAGACGGTGCTTATGGACGGCAGCGCCCTCAGAACCCTTCCTCTCTATCAGAAGAAATGCACCATGCTGGATGCGCTCTGCCACGGGACAGAGTCCTACTGGTCCGTGAACAGCACTGCGGAGAGCAGGGACCTCTCAGAGACAGCCATAGGAATGGTTCTGGACAATATGGAAGGGTATCTGGCTAACCGTGAGGATGCAAACAAGAATATGCTGCTTGCCGCCCATTATGCAGGCAGGGCCATAAATATAGCCCAGACCACGGCGGGCCATGCCATGTGCTACAAGCTCACAAGCCTCTACGGCATTCCCCACGGCCATGCCGCCGCGCTGTGCGTCTCAGTGCTGTGGCCATGGATGCTTTCCAACATCCAGAGCTGTACCGATCCGAGAGGCGAAACATACCTGCGGGACATGTTCCGAAAGCTGGCAGGGGCATTCGCCTGCAGGGAGGCTTTTGAGGCCGCGGAGAAATTCGGCCGCATTGTCAGCAGCCTCAGGCTCCCTGCCCTTCCGGCAGACGAGGCAGACTGCGGGACGCTGTGCAGTACCGTGAACCCTATCCGCCTGAAGAACAACCCCATAAGGCCGGATCATAAAGCAATTGAATCTCTGTACAGACAGCTGCTTGCCGGTGAAAAGCCTACAGCGGGGCCGGAATAGACCGCAGCGGATTGCTTTGAAAGACTTACAAATCGTTTATATACCTGCCGAAGCAGGCAGCCCGTTTCAGCGGGCAGGAGAATGCAGCTATGACAGTAGAATGTTTCGTGGATATCATAGGTGCCGATTTCTACACCGGCGTCCCCGACAGCCAGCTGAAGGCCCTATGCAGCTACCTGATGAACACATATGGAACCGATCCCAAACACCATATTATCGCGGCAAATGAAGGGAACTGCACCGCCATCGCCGCGGGCTACCATCTTGCCACGGGCAAGGTTCCCATGGTCTACATGCAGAACAGCGGGGAGGGGAACGCCGTCAATCCGGCAGCATCCCTGCTGAATGACAAGGTATACGGGATTCCCTGCATCTTTGTCATCGGCTGGCGGGGCGAACATGACGAGCCACAGCACATTTTTCAGGGGGAGGTGACACTGCCCCTTCTGGAGGTTCTGGACATAGACAGCTATGTGGTTGATGCCTCTACTACAGAGGCAGAGCTTTCCTTTGCGATGGAGGGCTTCCGAAAGAAGCTCTCCGCCGGAAAAAGTGTGGCATTTGTAGTCCGCAGGGACGCCCTGCAGTATGAAAAGGCGGTGAAATACTCCAATGAGTACTCTATGTGCAGGGAAGAGGTCATCCGGCATATCGTGGCGGTGAGCGGGGAGGATCCGGTGGTCTCCACCACCGGGAAAGCCAGCCGTGAGCTGTTCGAGTTACGGGAGGCCAGCGGTCTGGGCCACAGATACGACTTTTTGACGGTAGGCTCCATGGGACACAGCAGCTCCATTGCTTTGGGGGTAGCCCTGCACAAGCCGGAGGCCAGAATATGGTGCATAGACGGAGACGGCGCCGCCCTGATGCATATGGGGGCAATGGCGGTCATCGGCAGCATCCAGCCCGGAAACTTAGTTCATATCGTCATCAACAACGGCGCGCATGAAACGGTGGGCGGTATGCCCACGGCGGCCGGTGCCGTCAGCCTCACCGATGTGGCAAGGGCCTGCGGCTACAGCCATGCGGTGTCGGCAAGCACTTACGAGGAACTGGATCAGGCTCTGGAAGAAGCCGGCTCCAGAAGCAGCCTCAGCTTCATTGAGGCAAAATGCGGGCTGGGCTCTAGAAGCGATCTGGGCAGGCCTACCACTTCCGCTATCCACAACAAGAATGCTTTTATGGAATATCTTTATACATTATAAGAATCGGCATTGATTTGGTTCTGATGCAAGGCCATCAGAACCATTGGCATATATTTAGGAAGGGAGGCTTCATATTAAGCATGCAAGCGCACAGTTATGTCTCCTCCGGCTTGATATTCAGGTTTTTGCTTTCCGGGCTTTTGCTGACCGGCACATTTTTTTTTAGTCCTTACATTATCATAGCAATCATAATGCTTATGAACTGCTATTGCGCCTATGCGCTCAGACGCAACAATATAGCCTTTTTTGCAATGGCCTTTATTTTGTTCAGCAACTACAGCATATTTGCATATTACTGGTTTGACCTGTTCGGAAGTCCCATCACTAATAGGTACATAAATTGGCTGGAATATCCGGAAGTGATACAGATAGGCTTAATGGTCCTTTTTGTTTTTTCTGCGACTTTGTACTGCGTGCTGCCATCCTTTGCCGACAATGAGATCCATATCTATCTTGTCGGTGAAGATAAGGGAAAGAATCCTTTCATGGGGCTTCTTTTTTTAATAGGAATCATCCTCATTATATGTGTATCCATCTTTCTGACCTACCGTTCAGGGGTATATACGGAAAGAACCATATATGAATATACCACTGTCCTCTACATACTCGCATTATACCATATAGGCCATAAAAAACCTCTGACCTATCTTCTTTTTGGGGTCATGGCCGTAGACATATTGTTCATATTGATAAACGGCGATAGAGGACACGCGCTTCAGCTGATGCTGATGGTATACTGTGTCTTTCTGCACGACAAGCTGCCTAAATGGACCCTTGTGCTTCCATTGATCATCGGCATCATCGGAATGAACGCAGTGGGAATCTGGAGAGGACGTGGGACGTTCTCTGTTGAGGTTTTGGCGGATTCCTTAACCAAACTGAGGGAGCGAAAATTTGTGCTGGATACAGCATATGCAGCCGAAGGATCCGGTTTGGGAATGGTCTATCTGACAAATGTGTATGGTTTTGGAGAACGGCTGCGGTTGTTCGCCGTCTATATTCTTTCGATTTTTGTGGGCACCAGCGCACTTTCACCGGATGCAAATCTGGCAGCCATTGTAATAAATGAAGGGCTTTATGCCAGCGGAGGCGGAGTATTGCCCAACTACGGTTACTTTTATCTGGGGTATTTCGGTGTCATTGCACTGGGGCTGCTTGTATGTTTTTATATAAGCCTTATGGCAAAATGTACAGAAAAAACCAGCGGGCTAAAACAGTGTATCTCTGTCTATTTATTTTCGACTATAACTAGCTGGTATTTATATTCGCCGGCTCCGCTGATCAGGGGCGTGCTGCTTCTCTCGATACTGTATTTGTTTTCTACAAAAATACGAATCAAACTCAGATAAAGGAAAATGGAATGAAAGAAGGAAGGGAAAACATTAAAACCAGCCTGTTCTGGAAGCTGCTTGAACGGGGATGTTCACAGGGAATCACCTTCATCATCACGATTCTGTTGGCACGGCTTCTGGAGCCGGACGAATTTGGCACTATTGCCTTGCTGATGGTCTTTATCAACCTTATGCAGGTATTTATTGATTCCGGTTTAGGCAGCGCGCTTATCCAAAAGCGCAATGCAAGCGATCTTGACTATTCCACTGTATTGTATTTTAATGTGTTTCTGTGCATCCTGATGTATGGGGTCATGTATCTTTTTGCACCCCTGATCGCACAGTATTATAAAAATATGGAATTGACCTCCGTGATCAGAGTACTGAGTATTATTATACTGATTTCCGGAGTAAAAAACATACAGATCTCAAGGGTCGCTTCCATGATGGAGTTCCGAAAGCTATTCTATGCCACAAGCATAGGTTCTTTCATTTCGGCCGGCGTCGGTATTTTCATGGCATATCAGGGATTCGGCATATGGGCCTTGGTCATGCAGAATGTGCTCAATAATCTGATCAGCACCATCATGCTTTGGCTCGTCATGAAGTGGATTCCTCTATGTAAATTTTCTATCAAAAGCCTGAAACAGCTGGCTTCTTTCGGCTGGAAGGTATTCGCCACAAGTATGATCAATACGATTTTTGATGATATATCTGTCCTGATCATCGGGAAAAAATACTCCACGGATCAACTTGCCTATTACGATCAAGGCAGAAAATATCCGCAGGTGATTATCTCAAACATCAACAGCTCCATCGACAGCGTACTTTTCCCTGCCATGGCAGACCGGCAGACTCAGGCGGAGGAATTGAAGAACCTGATCCGAAGGTCGATCATATGCAGCGGTTATTTGCTGATGCCGCTCATGACATGGCTGGCTGTGTGTTCAAAAGAGCTGGTGATCATGCTTTTAACAGAAAAATGGCTGCCGGCAGCGCCGTATATTTTGATATTCTGCTTTTTCTACGTATTGTATCCTTTTAATACAGCAAATATAAATGCGATCAAAGCTGTCGGAAAAAGCCAGTGGCTGTTGAAGCTGGAGTTCATCAAGAAAACATACAGCATACTCATCCTATTGGCCACCGTGAACCATGGCGTCCTATGTATCGCGTTAGGAATTATGCTGAACGGCTTTATCAACTTTATTGTCAATGCCCTGCCCTTAAAGAAGGTGGCCGATTATAGGCTGGTTGATGAAATAAAAGATATCATTCCTACGGTCTTGATATCGCTGGTTTTCGGACTGGTTGTTTATCTGTCAGGCTATCTGCCTATAAGCAATCTGTTTGTCAGCATATCGGTGAGAACTGTTCTGGGCTTTGTCATCTATCTGGGCTTGTCCCATATAACGAAAAATGCCGGATATCTTTACCTGAAAAACGTCCTATGTTCTTACCTGCATAGGAAATAGAATAGCTAAAATTTTTATAGCAGAGGAGAAATGTATATGCGAGAAAAGGAAATTAATCTAGTGGACTTCATGATTGAGATTCTGATGCATTGGCGGGGAACGATACTTATGATGCTGCTGGGCGCAATGCTTCTGGGCAGTTTTAGCTATGTGAGATCCCTTCCAAGACATCAGCCTCAAGACGAAAAAACCGAAGAAACGGATACTTCCACAGATCTGGAAGAGGAACTCACATTGACTGATACAATTAAAAAATATCTTACGAGCAGTTCCGAGGATCTTGAGGCCGCAATAAGAATATGGTTCGGAAAGGATTTGCCGGATCTGAATGCCGCGGTCAAGGAACAACTGCAAAAGGAGCTCACAGAGGAGCAGCTGACCAAGATAGATTATGTGCTGTATTATGAGGCGTTGTACAATGATAAGAAGAGTTTTCAGGACGAATCTGTTATGCAGCAGCTAGATATTGACAGCATTCAGCGGTGTGAACTGATATTTGGGGTAACTGCAGACGATTTAGAAAGGGCTTATAATCTGGAAAAAGTATATGAGGATTTCATAAAAAGTTCCGAACTCATTTCCATGATGTCGCAAAAATCCGGCATATCCGTTTCTGCCCTTGGGGAAATCTTTTGGTTGTCAAGGAGCTCCAGCGAACTGCTGAGCGGAACCGACACCTTTAAGGTCTCCATCCTTCATGACGATGAAAATATATGCCAAGGGCTTGCGGACATGGTAATAGAATATATTGAGGACAAACATCAGTTAATGACCGAACAGCGCGGCCCCCATGAAGTATCGCTTTTAAGCAGATCAATGGGCAAAATAAGCAAGCTGAGTATTCTCAGTAAGCAAAGAGAAATGTGGAGTACCATGTTGAGCCTGCAGAACAACTATGTCAGCCGGAAAAAGGCTTTTTCGGAGGGAGAATGGTATTATTATAATCTTCTGACCAACGGAAAGATAGCGGGAAATCCCTATGCCAAACCCAGCGATAGCCAAAAACAAAACGAAGACTCCGCCCAAAAGAAGGATGTCTCTCCGGTCTCCGACACCACTCCCGGTATCAGCCTGAAATATGTGGTTATAGGAATGATTCTCGCATTGTTCCTCTACTTGTTTATTATATTCATAAAATATGTCCTGAACAAAAAACTCCGTTCTACGGATCAGCTGGCAGAGTTATATCACATATCACAGCTGGGTATTATTTCTGACAGCAAAAGGAAGCAAAAAGCCTTCGGCGCCATCGATCAGGCAATTCTCTCCCTGCATTACGGCAATGAGCATAAGCTCAGCCCAGAGGAATCCATGAATCTGGCCATGGCTAAATCTAAGCTGGCCATACAGAAAAATGGCCTGAAAGCGATCGGTCTTATCGGGTGCGGACTAAAGGGGCCGGCACTGAAATACTGTGAAAAAATGCAGGATGCCCTCAAGGCTGCCGATATCAAAGTTTTTATTTTGAATAATATATTGTATGACGCGGAAGCGATGGAAGCGCTTATGCAGGTCGATAGTGTGATATTGGTAGAGACAGCAGGAGTTACGCTATATACGGAAATCGCTCAGGAGCTGGAGCTGCTGCAAAGACAAGGCATCCCATTGCTTGGGGGAATCATTGCGGAATAAATTTGACAAGTACTTTCCCGCCTTCTGCAGGCAAAAGAAGCCGGATGTAAAAATACAAGGCTTCCCAGCGGAATCGTCCATTTTGAAGAAATCGGTAGTGTAAAAAAGTTTGTGTCTTAGGTAAAGAATGGCTCCTTTTTGGTAAGAATCAAGATATGGAAATTCTTATCGAAAAGGAGTATTTA
>OFFJ01001265.1_pt1 | contig 19078 bp, 22 predicted proteins | sample 1521261 | NCBI WGS metagenome assembly OFFJ01 (sample SAMEA3504122, study PRJEB24116) | mouse gut metagenome | biome: mouse gut; feature: mouse-associated habitat; material: faeces | place: Denmark | collected 2011 | reverse complement strand
TATCCCCTTTCATAATCCCCCCCCCGGAAAAGGGGTTAAAACCCACAGAGGAATCCGGCAAAGCCGGAAAATTTAATTATCCGTCAGTTGAAACTGACGGCAAAAGAGAGCCTGCGGCACGAGGCGAGCCTCGTTTAAGAGATAATTATGGGAATAATTTTATTCTTTATTCAGGATATATTCTTATTCAACAATTTTTTAGCCTCCGCTTCCGACAGGTTGCGACGACCAGCATACTCTTTCATTTGTTCTTCGTCGATCGAGCCGATCATAAAGTATTGTGAGTCGGGATGGGCGATATAGATACCGCTTACCGTTGCTGTCGGGTACATGGCGCCGTTTTCCGTCAGTTTCACATGGATCTGCGACATATCGAGCAGGTTGTCCAGCGTATAATTCAATAACTGGTCGGGCAATGAAGGATAACCGATTGCCGGACGGATACCCTGATATTTCACTTTGTACAGGTCAGGGATCGACAAGGCTTCGTCCGGAGCATACCCCCAGTATTCCTTGCGGACTTTTTCATGGAGATATTCCGCCAGGGCTTCCGCCAGACGGTCCGTCAATGTCTGAAGCAACATGGAATTGTAGGTGTCCCCTTCTTCTTCCAGCTTATTCTTCAAGTCTTCGGCACCGACACCGGCGGTTACGACAAACGCCCCCGCATAATCGGTACGGCCTTCCGACACCGGCATGATATAATCGGCCAGCGATTTATAAACGCCCTCCTCCTTTTTCGACTGCTGACGCAATACCGGGATCGCGATCTCTCCCATCCGGATCGTATCGCCATCGCTGTTAGCCGGGAAGAAACCGTAAATGGCCTTGCAATATTCAGCCTTCATCTCCACCAGGCGGTCCAGCAGTTTGGCGGCGTCTTTATACAGTTGCATGGCTTCGGCAGCCTTGGCACGGTCCTCTTCCGGAAAATCGGCCAGCCAGGAAGCACGACAAGCGTCGCAACCGTGTATCTGGGTGATACCGGCAAAGCGGCCGTTTAGTTTCCAGGCGGTAAAGAAGAATGTCCAGTGTATATACGGAATAATTTCCTCCAACGGGATATAAGGCAATACATGGATACCCATCTGATTCGGAACCACCGGCGTATATCCCTTCCAGTCTATCTGCTGAGGATTGGCACGGGCTTCGCTCAGTGAAACCAGCACTTCCTTTTTCTTTTCCATGGAAGCACGCAAGGCTTCATATTCATTATTCAGGTTTTCGATATACGCATCACGGGTATCCGGATTCAACAGCTTAGCTGCGATCAACGGGTTCTGCGACGCATCGAGCACATGGATCACCGGATAGTCGTAATGAGGAGCGATCTTGATAGCCGTATGCAATTTGGAGGTTGTCGCACCGCCCACCATAATAGGTATGGTCAGACCGGCTTTCTGCATTTCATCCGTCACATGCACCATCTCTTCCAGCGAAGGGGTGATCAGGCCGGACAGGCAAACCAAGTCGGGCTGCTCCTTCATGGCAGTCTGCACGATCACTTCGGCAGGAACCATCACACCCAGGTCGATCACTTCGTAGTTGTTGCAGGCCAGGACAATCGAAACGATATTCTTTCCGATATCATGCACATCGCCTTTTACGGTAGCAAAAACCACCTTTCCGGCTTTTGCCGAGCCGGAAGCGGACTTCTGCGCCTCGATGGCCGGTTGCAGGATAGCAACTGCCTTTTTCATCGTGCGGGCAGTCTTCACCACTTGCGGCAGAAACATCTTTCCGGCCCCGAACAGTTCGCCGACCTTATTCATGCCGCTCATCAACGGACCGTCGATAATATCCACGGCACGCGGATATGCCTTCAACGCCTCCTGCAAGTCTTCTTCCAGATGGTCGCCGATACCTTTTATCAGGGCATATTCAAGACGTTCTTTCAAAGGCTGCTCACGCCAGGCTTCATGCTTTTCTTCCGTTCCGCCCTGTTTCTCAACGACCAGGTTCTGGGCATAGGTGATCAGTTCCTCCGCCGCTTCGGGACGGCGGTACAGGATCACATCTTCCAGCAAATTACGGAATTCAGGTTCTATATCTTCATACAGTACGGCCGACGACGGGTTGACAATACCCATATCCAGTCCCTTGCTGATAGCATGGTAAAGGAATACGGAGTGCATCGCCTCACGTACATAATTATTTCCACGGAATGAGAACGACAGGTTACTGATACCGCCGCTCACCTTCGCACCCGGCAGGTTCTGTTTGATCCATTCGACGGCACGGATAAAATCGAGTCCGTATCCGTTGTGTTCTTCCATCCCGGTTGCGATTGCCAGCACATTCGGGTCAAAAATAATTCCGTTCGGATCGAAATCTATTTTCTCCCGGAGGAGACGGTAAGCGCGTCCGCAAACTTCGGCTTTCCGTTCGAAAGTATCCGCCTGCCCTTTTTCATCGAAAGCCATCACCACGGCGGCAGCTCCCAACTGTTTGATACGGGCGGCATGGGCCAGGAAGACTTCCTCCCCTTCTTTCAGCGAGATCGAGTTGACAATACTCTTTCCCTGCACACACATCAGTCCCTCTTCGATCACTTCCCATTTGGAAGAATCGATCATGACGGGGACACGGGCGATATCAGGCTCGGAAGCGACCAGGTTCAGGAAAGTAGTCATCTCCTTCACCGCGTCGAGCATACCATCATCCATATTGATATCGATCACCTGGGCACCGTCTTCCACCTGTTTGCGGGCAATGGTCAGTGCCTCTTCATAGTTTCCTTCTTTGATCAGGCGCAGGAACTTGCGCGAGCCGGCCACGTTACAACGTTCGCCGATATTGATAAAGTTATTTTCTTTCTTTACTTCCAGCAGTTCGAGGCCCGACAGCCACAGGCAGTCCGGTTCCGGAGCCGGCACATGCGGCTTCGCTCCTTTTACCAATGCCGGATACTGGGCGATATGGGCCGGAGTCGTACCGCAACAGCCACCGATAATATTTACCAGTCCTTCTTCGATAAACGGTTTGACATGGACAGCCATCTTTTCGGGTGTCTCATCGTACGAACCGAAACTGTTAGGCAACCCGGCATTCGGATAGGCACTGATAAAGTAAGGGGCATGCTTGGCCAGTTCCGCCAGATAAGGCTTCATATCGGCCGCACCGAACGAGCAGTTCAGGCCGATGCTGACCAGATTGATATGCTGGACCGATGCCAGAAAAGCACCCAGCGTCTGTCCCGACAACGTGCGTCCCCCCTGAGCCGACAACGTCAGGGACAACATGATGGGCAGGTCTTTGCCTTTTTCCTTCAATGCTGTTTCAGCTGCCTCGAGTCCGGCTTTCACGTTCAGCGTATCGAAGGTCGTCTCGAAAAGGATGAGATCGACACCGCTGTCGATCAAGGCCTCCACCTGTTCCTTATATGCTTTATATACATCTTTATAGGTAACGGCACGGTAAGCAGGGTTGCTTACATCGGGGCTCATGGAGGCAGTCTTGTTGGTCGGACCGATCGAGCCGGCAACAAAAACAGTCCTGTCGGGATGTTCCGCCATGAACTCATCGGCCACTTCGCGTCCCAACTTACCGGCGGCCAGGTTTATTTCGCGCACATATTCCTGCATGGCGTAATCTTCCATCGAGATCGCGTTGGCATTGAATGTGTTGGTGGCAAAAATATCGGCCCCGGCATCCAGGTACTGCCGGTGAATGGATTTGATCACGTCCGGACGGGTGATACACAACAGGTCGTTGTTCCCTTTCAGTTGTCCGGGGAAATCGGCAAAACGGTCGCCGCGATAATCCTGTTCATTGAGTTTGAACCCCTGGATCATGGTACCCATACCACCATCCAGTATCAGGATACGCTCCTGCAGAGATCGTATAAATAATTCTTTAGTCATAGATATGTTGTTTCTTTATGAAAAGAGAAACGGCAAGAATATTTCTTACCGTTTGAATGCCCTGTCCATCTCCCGCTTATCGTCACGGGCTTTGATGGAATCGCGCTTATCGTATTCCTTCTTACCTTTAGCAATAGCGACAACCACTTTCGCCAATCCTTTTTCATTGATGAACATACGGGTCGGGATAATGGTAAAACCGCTGTTGCGGGCGGCACTGTCTATCTTGCGCAGTTCCTTTTTGGTAAGCAGCAGTTTGCGGTCGCGGCGTGCGACGTGATTATTATAGGTACCATAGAAATACTCGGCGATATACATGTTCTTTACCCACAACTCGCCTTTCTCCATGATACAAAACGTATCCACCAGGCTGGCTTTTCCCAGGCGGATGGATTTGATCTCCGTCCCTGTCAGCACAATCCCGGCAGTAAAAGTGTCGAGCAATTCGTAATCGAAGGTTGCCCGCTTATTCTTTATCTGTATATTATTACTAATCTTTTCTTTCATCTTTTTCTAACTGTCAATAACGTAACCCCGGCATCAGCATGAATAAAACAAACTCGATCACCGCCGGTGTCAGCAAAATGATAACGGTCGTTATACCGGCAAACTTCAGGCGTTCTTTCTCTTCCACCTGCATGTAAGGGCCGGCCCCTTCCCATACAATATAAAATGTATAAAGTATAAAGATGCGCAGGAAGAAAAACTCCGGCAACAGCATCAGTACGACGTTCAACGCAAACATCAGGGAGGATGAATAACCGACAAAACGCTGGCAAAGTTTCATGTCTTTCTCTCTTTTGAACAATCCCTGCCAGGCTTCATTCAGCAAATACGCCCCGAGATAAAAACCTCCGAACGAAGCGACCAGCGTTTTGATCGACGACTTCAACGCCAGTTCGACATCAAATTCCTTCCGTGTAAACAATACGCCCAGAAAAGCTGCCACAGTTACCAGCCCGATTAACGGATATATAAAGCGCGACAAGAACTCATCGCCCTTCTCTTCTTTCCTCGACAGCATATCCCAGGCCTTCCCCGGTTGGGATATGATGGCTATAACCCATTTAATTATCTCCTTGTACATCTCTCTGTTTTTCTATTTGAATGTATTCTCCCTATCCCCTCTATTTATCTGTTTTTCCTTATTCCGTCCTGCTGTTAATTTTATATTCTATCGGTTCCGTCCTGTCCCAGATACAGGCCGTCGTATCCTTATTAAAAGCAGAAGCATAATTGATCGCTATAGAAAATGTGTTACTGCCTTTTTCTTCCTCCAAAGCACTCACCATATTATAGAACTCTTCCACACTAAAGGCATTCACCAGGTTCAGTTGCTGGCCTTTAGGCAGCTCCTCTCCTTCCCCGACTTCAATTCTCGCTATCGCTCTCAGATATAAATTGTAAATACGTTTGCCGTCTTCCTGGGTATACAGGTTTTCAGGATTATAGCTTATCATGAAACTATCCTTCTGGTTCTCCACAACCGTATGGGTACTCCATAAAAACAGCCGGCCTCTGATATAAAAGTCCCTTCCAGTGATAGCTTTTGTCAGCATCTCGTCTTTCAATACAACCGTCGTATCCGTCCAGTTTTTATCCACAGGCCACAAATCCACAGGAACAGGATTTTCTATCAACTCGATAGACAAACTATCCGAATTCTGTAACTCAGGAGCAGCCGAATCAAATGAATATTGTATCAGAAAACAATCGCCATTATTCCCGCTTACGCCTAAATTGGTACCATAAAGGAAACGCCCGCCCTCAACAAAGAAGCCCTGGGTCGGACGGGTCTGATACACAGCTTCCTGCTCCCCTACGGTGATCTGTGTATTCGTATCCCCCAGACAAGAGGACATCATCAACAAGCAAACTATAAATATGCTATATAACTCTTTATTTTTCATCACATTCTATCTTTACGAACATTCAAGTTAAACCACACCCCACATGACGGGATCGTACAAAGGTAGTAAAAAAGGAAACACAACAAACAAGAAAACCGGGAACCTTTGCAAAAACAAAGAAACCCGGCTTTCTCTATATAATTAATTAACAATTAAATCGTATCGGAATAGTAGGCTTTCGGAAGCTGGCGGCAATTGTACTGGGAAGCCATCACCTCGCCGTAAGCACCGGCCGAACGCAAGGCGATCAGGTCTCCACGATGCGCTTTATTCAATTCTACATCTTTACCGAACACGTCGGATGATTCGCAGATAGGACCAACTACATCATACAAATCAACCTCTTCATCACTGGAAATATTCTCAATCCGGTGATAAGCGTCATACATGGCCGGACGGATCAGTTCAGTGAAACCGGCATCCAGGATAGCGAATTTCTTTGTCTCGCCCTCCTTTACATACAGCACCTTTGAGATCAATGTACCGCACTGGGCTACTACCGAGCGGCCCGGTTCGAAATGTACCTGCTGGCCGGGACGTACTTTCAGCAATTTGTTGAATACGGCAAAGTAATTATCGAAAGCCGGGATCGGCAAATGATTCGGGTGATAATAATCGATACCGAGACCGCCACCGAAATTCACATTTTCGATCCGGATACCACGTGCTTCCAGGTCTTCCTGTATTTCGTTTACACGAATCACCAGGTTACGGAAAGCCGACATGTCCGTGATCTGCGAACCGATATGGAAATGGATACCGATCAGTTTCACATTTTTCAGATTCGCCAGGTTATCCAGCACCTGTCCTAACTGGCTCAGGTTGATACCGAACTTGTTCTCCTTCATACCGGTCGTGATCTTGGCATGTGTATGGGCATCTACTTCCGGGTTGATACGGAGAGCGACCGAGGCTACTTTATTCTTTGCGGCAGCCAGTTCGTCGATTATCTCCAACTCTACCGCCGATTCCACATTGAAACAGAAAATATCGTTATCCAGTCCCAGGTTGATCTCCCAGTCGGCTTTGCCCACACCGGCAAAAACGATCTTATCAGCCGGGAAACCTGCATCCAATGCCGCTTTAACCTCACCGCCGCTTACACAATCGGCACCCAGTCCGTTTTCAGCTATGATAGAAAGGATTCGCGGATTGGCATTTGCCTTTACGGCATAATGTGCATGATAGCCGTATTTGCCGGCTTCATTCTTCACCATATCCAGTGTATCCTGTAATAACTTTACATCATAATAATAGAAGGGCGTAGGAAGTGCCTTCAATTTATCTATCGGGAATGTTCCTTTGAGCATATTACTTTATTATATATAAATTAAAAAAAAGGGCAGTCCGGAAAAGGCTGCCCTCATATATTTAGTTGTTAAATAAATGATCGCTTAACGCTTGCAGCGCTTTCACTTTATCAGTAGCTTTCACCAGAAGCGAAACGTTGTAGTTGCTACCGCCATATGATATCATACGTACCGGAACATCTTTCATCGCCTGAACAATGCGGGCTTCAAAACCGACGTTATCCCATTCCAGGTCACCGACTACGCAAACAATTACCATATCTTCATCTACGGTAACGGTTCCGTATTTCTTCAGGTCGTCTACAATTTCTTCCAGATGTTTGCGGTTGTCGATCGTTACCGATACGCCTACCTCAGAAGTAGTAACCATGTCGATCGGAGTCTGGTAGTTTTCGAAAGTTTCGAATACCTTACGCAGGAAACCGGTAGCCAGCAGCATACGGCCGCTCTTTATCTTAATGGAAGTGATATTGTCTTTTGCTGCAACGGCTTTGATCTTTCCTTTTTCGGTGTTGTTGGAGATCAATGTACCCGGAGCATCCGGCTGCATAGTATTCAGCAGGCGAACCGGTATATTGTTCAACTTGGCCGGCAGGATACAAGTCGGGTGCAGGATCTTCGCACCGAAGTAAGCCAGTTCAGCTGCTTCCTCGAAATGCAGGTTACGGACAGGAGATGTTTTATCTACGATGCGCGGATCGTTGTTGTGCATTCCGTCGATATCTGTCCAGATCTGGATTTCATCAGCATTGAGGGCTGCACCGATCAAAGAAGCGCTATAGTCGCTACCACCACGCTGCAAGTTATCAATTTCACCGTAAGCATTACGGCAAATGTAACCCTGAGTGATATACAACTCGGCATCCTTATGTTCATTCAGCAATTTAACCAGACGTTCTTTGATATATACAGGGTCCGGTTCTGCATTCTTGTCCGTCCGCATATATTCCAATGCCGGAAGCAGGACAGACTTCACACCTGTTTCATTCAGATACAGGTTCATCATGCCGGTAGAGATCAACTCGCCTTGTGCCAGCACGACCTTTTCTTCGAACAGGGTGAACAGGTCTTTAGTAAAAGTGCGGATATAATCGAAATGAGATTTTACAAGTTCTTTGGCTTTCTGCTTATATTCGTCGGTACTGTACAGTTCTTCGATATGTCCGTAATATTTCTGTGCAAGCTTATTGATGATTTCATTTGCACCATCCGGATTTTTCTTGTACAGGTAGTCGGATATTTCAACCAACGAGTTGGTTGTACCTGACATGGCAGACAATACGACAATGTTACGGTCGCCCGTGCAAATCAATTTTGCTACATCTTTCATTCTCTGTGCAGATCCCACAGAAGTACCGCCAAACTTTAAAATTTTCATTTTCTTTTCCTATAATTAAATTGTTCGTTCCTTGCTTCTTTTGCGTGTGCAAAGTTACATAAAAAATTATTCACCGACATCACCCAGGCGTGCATTCTCACATTTAACTATACGGGCCGGATAATTATGCACCAGCGTGTAGTTATGTGTAGTCATTATCACCGCCGTACCCTTCTCACAGATGTCGTGCAGAAGCTGTACGATCTGGCCGCTTGTTTCAGGGTCCAGATTGCCGGTCGGCTCATCGGCTAATATCAGTTTAGGATCATTCAGGAGTGCTCTTGCTATGACGATACGTTGCTGCTCGCCGCCCGATAGTTCGTGCGGCATCTTGTACCCTTTGTTATGCATACCCACCTGGTGAAGCACATCGTCGATGCGCTCCTTAATCTCGCTCTTCTTCTTCCAGCCTGTCGCCCGCAAGACGAACTCCAGGTTTTTGATCACCGAGCGGTCGGTAAGCAGCTGAAAATCCTGAAACACAATCCCCAGCTTACGGCGAAGATACGGGATATCTTTCCGTTTCATCTTACAGAGATTGTAATCCAACAGCCAGGCATCGCCTTGGCTGATGGGGATTTCACAATACAAGGATTTCAACAGACTGCTCTTTCCGGAGCCTACTTTTCCAATGACGTACACAAACTCCCCGTTACACAAGGTAAAAGAGGCATCGTGTAAAATGACATTTTCATCGCGGCAGATTTCTACGCCATCCAGTCTGAGCAGTGTTGTATCTTCCATAGTAATTTATCCTTTATGTCTTTTCTTTAATTCGCGTGCCAGGTCTTCCAGACGAAGTCCTTTGCTGGTGAGTAATACGATCAGATGATAGATCAGGTCGGATGCTTCGTAGATAAAGCCGTCTTCCGTTCCGTTGGTCGCTTCGATCACAGTTTCAACCGCTTCCTCTCCCACTTTCTGGGCCATACGGTTCACACCTTTCAAAAACAGGGAAGTCGTATAAGAGCCTTCCGGCATTTCCTGGCGGCGCTGTTCGATAAAGTCCTGCAAATATTTCAGGAACATGATATCTTCCACATTCTTTTCGCCGAAGCAGGTATCAGCACCTGTATGGCAAACCGGACCGGCGGGATTGGCTTTGATCAGGATCGTATCATTGTCGCAATCCACCATCATGCTAACCACCTGCAAGGTGTTGCCGCTGGTTTCGCCTTTCATCCATAAACGGTTCTTTGTACGGCTAAAGAAGGTCACCTTACCGGTTTCCTTTGTTTCTTCATAGGCTTCTTCATTCATAAAACCCAGCATCAATACTTTGTTGGTATTGTTATCCTGAACGATTGCCGGGATAAGTCCGCCCATTTTTTCAAAATCTAATTTCATCTTATTCTTGTAATTATATTCTTACATTGATTCCTTCCCTGTTCAGATACTGCTTCAGGTCGGCTATGCCGATTTCACCGAAGTGAAATACGCTGGCAGCCAATGCCGCATCAGCCTTACCTGCCGCGAATGTATCACGGAAATGTTCCATCTTTCCGGCACCACCCGATGCAATGACCGGGATATGCAGGTTGTCCGCCAGGGTCGACAACGCCTCGTTTGCATAGCCGTCTTTCACACCATCGTGTGTCATACTGGTAAACAGGATCTCTCCGGCTCCCAGGTTTTCAGCTTCGGCCGCCCACTGGAAAAGATGTTTCTCTGTCGGGATACGTCCGCCGTTCAGATAACAGATCCAGTCGCCATTCTCATAATTTGCATCGATAGCCACGACACAGACCTGGCTTCCGAAGTTCTTCGCGATCTCTTCGATCAACGAAGGGTTGCGCAGTGCCGCCGAGTTGATGGATACCTTATCGGCACCGGCACTCAACAGACGGTCTACATCTTTCAATTCGTTAATACCGCCGCCCACAGTAAAAGGGATGCTGATATTTGCAGCTACTTTTTTGACCAGTTCGGTGAAGGTCTTACGTCCTTCATGCGAAGCGGTTATGTCCAGGTAGACGAGTTCGTCAGCTCCTTCCCGGCTATATTGAGTTCCCAACTCCACAGGGTCTCCTGCATCGCGGAAATTTACAAAATTAATACCTTTTACTGTTTTTCCATCTTTAATATCCAGACAGGGCACTATTCTCTTGGCTAGCATACGTTGATTTCTCCTTTGTTTCACGTAAAACGAAGCAGATCTTTCAAATCGATCTTTCCTTCGTAGATGGCTTTGCCGAAAATTACCGCCGGTATTCCCGCCTCAGCCAGTTTTTCTATATCTTCTATCGAACTGACGCCGCCGCTGGCTATGATATATATAAAAGGTAATGCTTCCCGTATTTCCTTATATAATCCGATAGCCGGTCCCTGCAGCATTCCATCCCGGCTGATATCCGTACAGATCACTTTTGTGATTCCTTTGTCGTAATACCCCTCGATGAAAGGGATCAGTTCCTTATCAGTAGTTTCTTCCCACCCGCTGATAGCAATCTTTTTATCTTTCGCATCAGCGCCTAATATAATCTTTTCGCTTCCGAACTTGGTAATCCAGGAAGTAAAAACTTCCGGGTTCTTCACTGCGATACTTCCGCCGGTCACCATCTGCGCACCGCTTTCAAAAGCAATCTCCAGATCATCTTCCTGCTTCAGTCCGCCGCCAAAGTCTATCACCAAAGCGGTCCGTGTCGCCAGTCTTTCCAACACACGGTAATTGATGATCCGTCCCTGACGGGCACCGTCCAGATCCACTACATGCAAACGACGGATGCCATGCGCTTCGAACATCTTCGCCACTTCCAGAGGATCTTCGTTGTACACCTTCTTGGTATCGTAATCGCCTTGCGTCAGGCGGACACATTTGCCATCTATCAAATCTATTGCAGGGATAAGCTCGATCATATTCTCTTACAGTTTTAGAAAGTTCCTCAGAATTACTTCACCGACCGAACCACTTTTCTCCGGATGGAACTGCGTTGCGTAGAAGTTATCCTTATGCAGCGAAGCACTGAACGGTAATATATAATTAGTGGTAGCAGCCGTATATTCATTTACGGGTACATAATAACTATGTACGAAGTAAACAAATTTATTCTCCAATTGTGCGGTAAATAAACCGTCTTTAACCTGAGTTATAGTATTCCATCCCATATGGGGCACCTTATCCTCATGACGGTGGGGAATGAACCGCTTTACTTCCGTGTCAAAAATCCCCAGGCACTCTGCATCTCCTTCCTCAGAATGACGACACATTAATTGCATACCCAGACAAATACCCAATACGGGTTGTTTCAGATCCTTAATAACAGCATCCAGTTTATGTTCCTGCAGATGAGCCATTGTCGTTTGTGCCTCCCCTACACCTGGGAAGATCACTTTATCTGCTTTACTTAATACTTCCGGGTCCGCTGTTATCACAGGACTTACGCCCAATCGTTTCAGTGCATAATTCACTGAGTAGATATTTCCGGCATTATACTTAATAATGGCGACGTCCATTTTTCTTTCTCCGTTTTCTTTTTTTATATTGAGTTGCAAAAGTAACAAATTATCATAACATATCACCGTATGGTTTATGAAAAGTTGCCAAACAGTATAGATTTGTAACAAACCTGTTTTCTAAATAGGTAATTGGAAAATGAAAAAAGCCATAACACACGAAACGCCCAAACATAAAAAAAGCCTGCTAATCTAACGACTAACAGACTTTTTTTGGCGGTCCGGACGGGACTTTTTTACATTGTTGATATATAGAATGTTATGCCTCGTTTCTGTCTGCTGGTAGAAATAGAGTATTAAAAAATATAAATATATACATATACCTACCTTAATAAGAAAAGCGGGCATAAAGAATATGTCCGCTTCGCTTGCTTGTGTCGCATTTTGTTAGTACATGGTGAGATTATGCAAATATAAGTATATTAAATCATTTCAGTTCATTCAAACAAAAACATCTTATGATTTAATTCTTAATGTTTTCCAGTTACAGGTATTGATCTGGATAGCATCTGGACAATAGGCTCAAGTAGGATGAGGTTCGATCGGCCAGCTAACGGGATGGTAAAGGTCTCATGGTTGACCGATACCGGTTGCTTGCCAGTCGCTGGTACCGATCTGGACAGCATCTGGATAATAGGATGGACGATCGTCAAGTAGGATGAGGTCCGGTCAGCCAGCTAACGGGATGGGTTCAGGTCCTATGATCGGGCGGTATTGGTTGCTTGCCAGTTACTGGTACCGATGGCCGGTATCTGGACAATAGGATGGACAGCCATCAAGTAGGATGAGGTTCGATCGGTCAGCTAACGGGATAGGTTCAGGCCCTATGATCAGTCGGTACCGGTTGCTTGTCAGTCGCTGGTACCAATGGACGGTATCTGGACAACAGGATGGACAACCGTCAAGTAGGATGAGGTTCGGCCAGCCAGCTAACGGGATGGGTTCAGGTCTCATGATCGGCAGGTACCGGTTGCTTGCCAGTTGCTGGTGCCGATCCGGACAACATCTGGACAATGGGATGGATAACCGTCAAGTAGGGTGAGGTTCGATCGGCAGCTAACGGGATAGGTTCAGGTCCTATGATCGATCGGTATCGGGTGCATGCCAGTCGCTGGTACCGATGGCCGGTATCCGGACAATGGGATGGACAGCCATCAAGTGGGATGAGGTCCGGTCAGCCAGCTAACAGGATAGGTTCAGGCCCTATGATCGGCCGGTACTGGTTGCTTGCCGTTGCTGGTACCAATGGACGGTATCCGGACAATAGGATGGACAACCACAGGTAAGTAGGATGAGGTTCGGCCAGCCAGCTAACGGGATAGGTTCAGGTCCTATGATCGGCCGGTACTAGATGCTCGCCAGTCGCTGGTTCTGATTCAGCCAGCACCCAGACAATGGAGCCAACATAAGCAAATTGAATGTGGTAGCCAGTTATGTAATAAGACAAAAAGTAGGACGTTTTTCCGCATTTCTACCCTTTTTTGCTACCAATTTTCTACCCAAATACGTAACTGGTTGATTTAATGAGTAAAGTTCTAGTCTGATGTAGACTATACAGAGAAAAATATACTGTAAAGCTACATCTAAACGCGCAAAAGCACGGTTTTTATTCCGTGCTTTCATTTTCTATCTCTCGTTTTATATTTTCCCATTTTTCCCGGTATCGAATAATGGCAGGCCGTCTGTCTATTTTCAGAGGAGGTAACCCGTCTGCTATTCTATCTGCATTGTATTCTTTCAAGACTTGTGTCATTGTTTTCTTCCGGGGTTGGTAAGGAAGTACGGCCAGTATTCCAATTTCAACATCTTTCTGAATATCGCGAATCAGTTGATTTATATAAAAACGTACTATAATGCCACATTCTTTTATTGGTATCCTTTTTTCTTTGGCCGTTGTAGCTATACTCATGCGAAAACCGGATAAATATGCCTGAAACACATTTATGTATGGCGCTTTTGCGTATTGATCGAAAAAACAACGTTTTTCTGTGATCATTTGCAAATATAACATTGTGGCTATGTTATCCATCCGGTTGTATCGTTTCCTGACCTGTATATAACAGCGTATTGCATTCACAAAATCAGTTTCATTGATCACGGTATCTGGCAAATCGACACATAATGCCGCGTACCGTATATTTTGCAGGCTGATATTATACTTGTTTCCGTCTATGTAGGCTATTTGCTTTTGTTTTCGGTATGGTTCGCCACGGAAGGCCAAAAGTATCAATTTCGGCACGTTATACGTTTTGTTCTCTATCCTGATTAGGTCACGACCAGCGATCCATTTTAGAGGATTGCCAGTCTTTATGTTTGTCACTTGCCCGGTCTGGTTGATATAATAGTCCCGCATTCCGGGTATTTGCTTATAGCCAGTCTCTTTTAATTGGGCAATCAGTGCTGATTTATTTTTTCTATCCATGAGGTAACAGTTTTATTCTGTTGGTTGAACATCACTCTCTGATGAGGCCGCAGCCTCTTTACGCTTACGCATCCATTTGTAAACAGTCGTTTTTGTTACTTTTAGTCGCTTACCGATTTCTGAATAGCTGTAACCGTTCTGAACCATACGGAAGGCCTTCTCTTCCAATGGTACCGGCTTATTCTCGCTTCGCATATCGTATTTCTTTATATACCGTTGTACTGTGCGCTGTGTTAAATCCAGCAGCTTTGCTATTTCGGAAGAAGTAAGACCCATATTGAAATACCGGGTTACCTCTTTTACTATTCGTTTTGTAATTTCATCCATATTCTTTCTGATTTTATTAATTCGCTAAAAATAAGTCGTTTTTGTGTCGCGCTTCGTTAAAATATACCCAAAATATAACTAAATTAAACTTTTATACTGTCGCTTGTATTGGCCTGCCTGTGACATTCCTATTATACAAAACTTGTACGCATCCCCTGATAGGATTTATTGAATCTATTTGAGGCGTGCCATGAGTATTCAGCCGAATTATTAACCTTATTCAGACAAAACAGGCTGTTTTCAGGGTTCCGGTATCTATAAAAATGGCCTTTGTCCTGAATTTTATACGGTTTATTATACGCTTGCTTATAAAGGTTTAATTTCATATTAATCAAAGGGGTAAAAAGTTTACTTTTCTCGTTTTTAATTAAACTGTTATACGCAGGTTATACGTTATCAGGTCGTAATTGGCTATATTCGGCAATTTGTTCCTGAACATTCGTCTCTTTCACATAGCGAATAAACGTTGTATAGCTTATCTGGTACTGCTTCATTATGGCAGCTTCGTAGATTTGCATACGGTTTGTGCTTCCTGTTTTTTCCATGTGTTCCATTGCACTGCGCTGAATCTGTTGGATCAGCAGCAAGGTTTCTAATTTTCTTTTTCGCATAATCGTTTTCTTTTTTTAGTTCCTGAATATTTTGATACACCTAATCAGCCTTAGTATTCGCTTCGCTCATAACTTACGGCTGGTGTAGTACGAGTTGCCGTAACTAATGAAGTAGGACACCGGATCAGGGTAAATAACGTTACGGCTACTATATAGTAGCCGTAACTATTCCTATCCTTTAGGCCGTTTTTAGACCTTTGGTTATATAAGTATATCTATTTATGTTCTTTTGTTATCATTTTACCCGGTTTTACCCGAAAAAGATGATTATTCCAAGTGGGGAAAATTCCCCACCCCTTTTTATGATAAAATCAGCTTCATTTGCTCGGACAAATAGAGCGCATCCAACGATATGGATACCCGTAAATCTGATATTTTTCCGCGGATAACAGTCAGCACAGATATATAATACCGATATTGATCACGTGAAATAGCTTGCCTGTGATAGAGCGATTTGTAATATTCCATGGCACTTTTTTCGCCATGATCGCAGACTTGTTTATATACTTCCATTTGCTTGCTTGTTAATCCGGCTTGTTTTACCGGCAATTCTTTATAATGTAAATCGCAGATAAACCGCTGTCTGAACTCGCGGAATAGTGTTGCTTGATATACGGGATCAAACAGACGGGGAAACAGTATCTTTTCCGTTGGGCGCTGTATATCCATTTCAACGCGCAGAATGTTTTCCGGAATGTCCCGCCTTCTGACCTCATCCTTTAGTTTGCTTCTAGCTTCAAATGTCTTATCATAGAATATATATACGATCCTTTTGCCTTTTTCGGAATGTGTACCGTATAGCTTATATTCTTTATGCTTTCTGTCCTCTATGATACGATATTTACGTCCTTTTATCTCTATGCAATCAAGTTCCTTCATGTAAGTTTCCGGAGGTTTTTCGGTGGGTACATTGATACCTATTTCATACTTTTTTACCACCGCATTCGATAAATCGAACCCCAATAGGCCAGTTAGCATTTGACAGGCCTCATTCGCTTCTTCAAAGCTGAAAGGGGTATAATTGAATAGTTTTCCTGTGCGCATGGCATTATAGAACTTGTGCAACGAAAAACTAAGCGTTAGACGGCCACGGCCTAACCCGGTTCCAGCTTCAAACCGGATATATATACCTTTATTCTGTTCCAATGTTTCATATCCTTTGTTATGATAGATACCTTTTTTCTCATCTTTTACAAATAGAGCGAAACGGCTTATAAAGCCTGTCCGCTCTGCTTCATTTCTGAACGGTTCCGACATTATAAGCCGTATATTGTCATACATTCATGTAATCAATAGTTTGTTGTTCCTGTCACTTTTGCAGTATCAAAGCAAAGCCGTACGATCCTATAATATTTTCGTTCAGACGGGTGGATCAGCTTTAATACATATCCCCGGAAGTTGCTTTTTGTAGTATCTTCCAGTTCCTTATAAATCTTTCGGTCGATGGTGGAAACTTTGCCAGTACGACTGTCCTGTACCACAACCGAACCTAAATATATCTTTTGCGGCATAGCGTATCGTTTTTGCTGGTGTCAAAAACTTCACTACCTTTGTAATATAATTACCGCGTTCGTAAAAACGTTGGAATTATTAAAGGTTAGGGGCGGCTAACGTAGTGATACGTGGCCGCCCCGGTTGCAACCAGCAGTTTGAATTTATTAAAGGTTAGGAATACTCACCTGTTCGGGTAAAGTATCCCGGTTTTACCACGATGTTGAAATTATCAAAGGTTAGGGACTAAATCTCCGGTTAATGATTAAACTGGATCGCTGGTTGTATTTTGTGCTATTCGTTCCACATCTGCACGATGGATATATAGCTTTGATCTTAGTTTACTACCTATCCGTTCCGGGACTATATCCCCATTAATCAAATACCTTTGCAGCGTGCTTCTGGAAATGTCTAGCATTTTGCAAACTTCACTGGTTGTGAGTAGTTCTTTTTCTTCCTTTCGGTTCAGATGATCTACTTTTTGAACTAGGTTTTTAACCATATTCGTTAATGATTGCCATTCCTGCAATGGGACAGCGATCGTTGCGATTTGCATATTTTCCGCGTTCATAATATTGTTGTTTAAATGTTATTTAATTTCTGCTTAAACATTGGTCGAAACATCTTGCCTTCGGTTATTATCAGGAACATGTTACGCAATTGTTCCAATAGCCAAACACGATCAGTGAACCAATCACCATAACTACCGTTCCCGGTATCACTGACAAACTGAAATATAATTTCATCCAGTTGACCGGCTACATTTTCTGCATCCATGTTATCCAACAGTTCTTTTATCAGTCTGGCTGATAACTCTTTTTGTTCTTTACTCAATTCCATTAGTTCTTATGATTTAACAGGTTGTTGTAGAACTCATCATTAGGCAATGTTTCTTCTAATAATGACAGGAGTCGGAAAAATGGACAACCGTTGTTGTTCCCATAATCAGCATAATTGTATAGCTGGATCACTTTTATTATCTCTCTCTGTAATTCTTGAAAATCGTCAGCAGGACAACCCGTTTCAATCTCAATAATAATTTTGTTTTTCTCTAACTTTACCACGTTTTTTGAATATTAAAGGTTTATAAATTAATTGATTATGCTTTTGTAAATAGCCTGCATGCTTTTTCGGAATACGTTGCAACATCTTTCATAATCGCATACATGGGAAGGGGTTAAGCTTCTGCAATATTACATTCTACAAACCGAACCGAACGGTTATCGCTCCGGTGGTCAGAAATACATTCACCGGCATTTAGCAGGGAGGACACGCAGTGATCACCGGTCAGCATGGCGCAGTACTTACAACAAGGCTGTTCCGGATTATTTGCTACGCATTGGTAGGAATGACCACCGGCACGGAATATTTCACCTATCTTTCTTTCCATAGGGCACCGGGGTTAGGATTGTTGGAGTAATTGAGTTAAACCAGTTGAAACTTCGGTCAGATACTCGCGGGTAGCTTTGCGGACTTTTTCTGTTGATGGAGCTTCGTAGCCTTTAAAGGCCCTAGTTACTTCACTCTGTAATACTCTGGCACGCAGAGAGATTTCGCCCATACCTTTGTAAGGGATAAATTTTCTGGCTTGTTGTAAATCGAACTTTGTCATATCGTTTTGTTTTTGATACGGCAAAGTAAAACACAAAATTCGGGTTAACCAAATTAAAAGATAAAAATAATTTGGTTAACCCGAATTTAATAAAGCGTACTATATAATTATTCTATGCCATGAAACATTACATTATACTCTATCGTCTTGTTTATGAGCTTTTTAATAGCATCGATTATGCTTTGATAGTATGATAGTGATTTTTCGGCCAACATAGCCTTTATCTTATCTTCGTAACCACAATATATAAATTCTCCGAATGTTAATACCCAATCATTATCATATTTATAAAATTCTTCGCCATACTTATTTACCTCATCATGTTCTATCTGGGTTATTAAATCAATAGCCTCCATATCTACAATCGTTTCTTCATTCAGAAAGCCTTTAAGATCAATACCTGTATAGTTTTTTATTATACTCATATTGCCTAATACATTACCTTTAGCAAAAGATAATAAGAACTCAAAATACCTTATTTTATCTTCCTCTCCTATATAATCATCAATAAATTCTTTATCAGTCATCATCATATGTTGTACAGCTATATTATCATAATAATAATTTATTATTGTTTTACTCGCATAATGAGAAAACTCTTCCACTAATGGTAATATAGACTTTCTATTTACGGGTATACACCAATCATCTATAACTTTAATAGCACAATCAATTATATGAAGTTCTTTATTCAGACCCCA
>OFFJ01001262.1_pt1 | contig 19117 bp, 19 predicted proteins | sample 1521261 | NCBI WGS metagenome assembly OFFJ01 (sample SAMEA3504122, study PRJEB24116) | mouse gut metagenome | biome: mouse gut; feature: mouse-associated habitat; material: faeces | place: Denmark | collected 2011 | reverse complement strand
TGATTATATCTCAAGTCCTTGAGAATGGGGTGTCAACTTTTTTTATACCACATCAGGAGCGACTTCTTACTCTCTGTTGTGAAAATTTCATCCGTGTATGGCTGAAACTGTGTAACTAAACTGATTGCCATAAATTATTATTCTCCTTTAATTCAGATTCATGGCTTTTCTGATGGGGTCCGTGCCTGTTCCCCGGAACGATTTCAGCGGACCCGTGAACGGTTTCGCCCGCCCTGCCTCAAGCTGTGCCTGTTTTTCATCATCTTTCTTTACTGCCAGGCGTTCCTCCATCAAGCCATCTATAATGCCTAAAGCCTTGTCAAAGGCTTCCTCACTGCTGCAATTAAGCGCATCCAAAAGCGTTTCAGGATACCCCTTGTCTATCATATCTGCACTACAGCTTGGAGTACGTCTCCTAAAATCAGAGGTGCAGAAATATCCCTATAATATGGGGGATTTTTGAGTTTTTGTAATTAGAAATCTATCATAAATGCAATAGATAAGAAAAAATACACCAAAAAGTATTGCCCACTAATATCTAGGGTGATACTTATTTTTGGTGCATTGGATATTGATAGAGAGACGGAAAATACAGACCTTAAAGAAAAATTGGTGCATTATTCTTGAGTGGGGGACGGATATATCTTTCCTGACGATATCACGTTTTGCACAAAATAATTGGGGTGTTGTCTCAAAATATGAAGTAAACATCCCAATTAAGCAATTACGATCATAGATAAATGCAAACTGAATAACGAAGTTCCAATTTTTGTAAGAGCTATCCCCCCTTCATTATGTTTAACTTTCTCCGGACGGGCGAATACTTGTATTCAGATGGCTACATCGTGAATCGTATTGTAAGCGGTAATTGGTGGTCCAATAGTAGTAGGTCAACTGCATCCACATACGCTTTGACTACAGAGGAGCACTTCGTCGAGCTCCAGAATCCTTGGTATCTCAACCGTGGTTACGGCTTCGCCATCCGCTGCGTTACACGGGAGGGGTAGAGGAAGCTCCCCTCGACTTTGCCTACACTGGCTACTACAATTACTCTTCAGGCTCGTTGAGTGGTGAGACTACGTACGGGTACTTTTGGTCACGTACGGCGCACTCTTCGACGTATGCATACTACCTGGACTTCTCTAGCGGCAATGTTAATCCGCAGAACTACGTCAATCGTGGCTACGGTCTCCCCCTACGCTGCACCGCGAAGTAGGGTAGATAGGTTCCATACAAAATAATTAATATTCTATATCTCAATTACATAGCATAAGCCCCGCCTACCGATGCAGGCGGGGCTACGTCTCTATTTGGCAGTAACCTTTTTGGATTTTGACCAACTGGAATAAAGTTTAGTGGCTGCTCCGTTTAGTGATATATTTTTGTATGTACGGATTCGGACATAATATCTTTTTCTTTTCTTAAGACCGCCAACCGTTTTCTGTGTTTTATTCTTACTGGTGGACACTAATTTGGCTTTACGGTTTCGGAAGCTACTGTCAGTGGAATAGGCAAGTTCATACCCGGAGATTTGTGTGGACTGCTTTTTCCAACTCGCCCAAAACCCTTTTCTTTTTGATTTTACTGAAGTTAATTTGGTGGACTTTGGATATATGGTAAATTGTTTTGTTGCTGTTCCTTTATAATTACCTGTGAATGTAATCGTAACGCTATATATCCCCACATCTTTTCGGTTTCCGTTATATGTTACCATGTAATCCTTGCTGCTTTCTAATGTTTTACCAGAACTATCCGTAACGGTAACCGTAGGGTTGCAAATTTTGCCATTATAAATGTAAGAAACTTTTGATAAGCGGATGCTGTCAATGGCATATATCGTGATATCCTGACGGATGCGTCCACATTTTGTGCATTCTTCTTTCAGCGACCCGTTATTGCTTTTACTGGCTGGAATTAGGGCGGTATGATAGCTGTGGGGGCAGGTTACGTTCACTGTACATTCGGCGGTTTCTTCTCCATCAACTGTCGTGGCAGTGATAACAGCGTTTCCGACTGCGACCGCCGTTACGATACCATTGTTCACAGTTGCAACCGAAGGGTTGCTTGAGCGCCATCTTATAGTCTTATCCGTAGCATTATCTGGCAAAACGGTGGCTGTGATTTTTTGTTGTGAGCCGATGTTTAGCGTAAGCCGGGAAGAATCGAGAGATATTGAATCCACATGAACAGGCAGCACCGTAAAGTTTCGGGTTTCTGTGCCTTCATAGTTCCCAATAAAATTAACCGTAACTGTATGCGTGCCAATGTTTGCTGTATTCTCAGAGTAAGATATAGTATAGTCTTTTCCAGCTTCTAACGCATCGTCCCCCGCATCGGTTACGGTGACTTCCGGCCGGTGCTCTTTACCGTCATAAATATAAGACGTCTGCGATAACCTGATATCCTCTATCCGGGAAATAGGAGTTTCTGTTTCTGCTCCACATTTACTGCACGTTTTGATGATAACTCCATCTTTTTCTATACTGGCCGGAGTGAGGCTGGTCTGATAATTATGTTCGCATTTTACGACGACTGTGCAGGAAGCGGTAATCTCCCCATCGGCAGAGGATGCTGTAATAGTGGCTGATCCGGCAGATACTGCCGTTACCATGCCATTCTCCACCGTTGCTACGGACGGATTATTTGACTGCCAGTTGATTGTTTTATCAGTAGCATTATTAGGGAGAACTGTCGGAATGATTGTTCTTTGACTCCCGGGTTCCATTGATAAACTAGTGGGGTCAAGGGAAATCGAGCTGACATTTACAAACGGTTCTTTATAGCTGAGGGTGAGGTAGTAAGGGGTATTTACTACGCTACTTGTTCTTACTGCAAAATAGTATTCTCCCTTGTTTAAAGCTATCTCTATAGAATCATAATACATATTACGGGCTGCGCTATAGCTATATTCATTACCGTTATTATGATTAAAATTCCAAATATGGTTGTCTGGATTTAACGCAGAATAAATAGTAAAGTAAGTAGCAGCAAAAAAATAATTTTTCGCTGCAGATTCACAATAAATATTTAGCTGTCCGTTTTTCTCCATCGTAAACCTGTATACATTCCAAAAATAATTAACAGAGGAAGATGCGTTGAATTTCCCCTTGTAATCACCATCTTTTACGGAATTAGTGACGGCTTCTCCAAGCGTTAATTCCTGTACATACTCCAGCCACCCCGCAGCATATACTTCGCTTGGAAAAAACGTAATGCCTGATACCAAAAGTGCTAACGTCAATATAATAGAAGCCAGCCTTTTGCCGATTTTTCTTTTTATCTTCATAGAGCCCTCCTTGTTAATATTCATAAGTTTTTTATTAAGCCCCTGCTATTTAGAATCAAGAATCATAAGATTAATTAACATGGTATTTCTTACGGTTTGTCTTGGAATTATAAACGCAATCCACAGCTGTTTTAAAGGCGTTTTCCAGCTTCTTGTATTTAATTGCCGTACATTTTTTGCCGTTATAATAATACTTGGTTTTACCATTGTCAGGAACAAGCTTAAATGCATAATTTACCATTTTGATTTTATTATTTTTTATTTTATATTCCGTAATACTGTATGGCATACCATTGACATTCGCTGGGCCTCCTCTGTAAAACGCATACGATTTTCTGGATGGCATGGTATATAAAGTGCCCCATGTTTGATATCCATCTTTCTCGCTGGGTCCTTTCAGCTTCACGGCTTTTCCTTTGGAATAAGTATAATACTCCTCTATGGCAAGCGGCGTCCCTTCTTCACTTGCCAAGATTAACTCAGGAATCTTGTCTCCATTCATATCACAAACAAAAAAATAGTAATTTGAGTATTTCTTTTTATGCAAAATTTTTGCGTATGCTTTTAATGCTTTTTTCTTCTTGCTCTCCACTTTGGAGATGGCAGACCCGCTATTGGCTGCCCTTAACGGAGATGTCGGGAATACCAATAAAATCATACTTAAAATTACACTGAGTATCACATATTTTTTGATCAAATTTTCTTTCATGACTGATTTTCCTTTCATGAATTATTACTCTTATTTTTACGTTCATTAGTAGCTATTCAGTATCACTCTTATTTAAGATTGTTATCAAACGGAACCACGAAGTTATAGATCAAAAGAAATCTGAAACCTTGTGATTAGGCAGAACATTCCGTCAGGGTGAAGCTATTTTCCGTTTTATGATAATTTCAAAGGACGGATTTTCTCCATGTTAACTCAATAAGCTCATCATACTTCTTATCAAACTTATGATAGCGGGAGCCATCCGGTCTTCCTCTACCCCTCCCGTGTAACGCAGCGGATGGCGAAGCCTAGACCGCGAGAGAAGCCATACTGGTAAACTTCCGGTATAGCATTCGACGAATCCGTCAATAAGCCGTAACTGCGCCCAGTAGAGTAATTAATGTTAGACCACCAGCGCCCATTTCCGATGCGATAGGTTATACAGCCATTAGAGTTGCTTCCCGTCCGGAGAAAGTTGAGAGGCCAGTTATTAATCTTGTTATAACCCTCAGTGCTATTTTGGACGTTGTAGAAGCTACTATATAAATATGGGTAGTGCACAGCCCTTGTTCGTCTCAACAATAATAGGAATTTTTCCTAAATTATTTAATCCTAATTTTTACACTCACTTTTTTACCGCTCCCATCCGTGGCCATGGCAGTGATTTTGACGGTTTTGCCTTTGCCGGCTTTCTTGGCTATAACTTTACCTTTATTAGTTACGGATACGTATTTAGGGTTGCTGCTCGTCCACTGCAACGTTTTGTTCGCTTTGCTGGAAGCCGTAACTTTTGCTTTTAGCTTGATGGATTTTCCGGGTTTCAGGCTAAGGTTCTTTTGCCCGGAAATAGCAACTTTCTTGACGATGCCTTTCATGCACTTGATTTTATAGGAAGCCTGTTTTCCGCTTCCATCTCCAGCAGTTGCAGTAATTGTAACGGTTTTGCCCATCCCGGCTTTCTTTATGGAAACAACGCCTTTACTATTGACGGTTGCATATTTCGTATTGCTGGATTTCCAAACGATAGACTTATTCGTAGCATTGGAAGGTATCACTGTAGCCTGCAAGGCAATTTTCTTTCCGGCGGCAATCTTGTGGGAAAGGCCAGAGAGTTTAATCTCTCTCACTTTAACGGTAGCTGGATTTCCGGTATTTGGGTTTCCCGGTTTTGCATCACCCTGTCCCGGCTTGCTGTTGGGTGTATCGGCAGGTTTCTGGCTATCGTTATCCGTATCATCGGGGATTGGCTGATCCGATTTTTCCAAGACTTTTATGTACCAATCGCCATACGCCGTTTTTTCCGTTCCGTCTTCCGCAACATATGTCATGCATCCTTGATAGGTATTGCCAACAGACGGATACTTATCATAGACCCATTCGGATATGCTCGGAATCGTCAATTCACCTTTTTTGAAATCATACCTTATGTCTTCGGTCGAGTAAGAAAACCAACCTACCCAATCGCTGTCTGCCTCACGTACATTCTCAGCACAAGTAAAATAAACTTCCTTGATTTCTTTGATGCCGTCTATCCCCTTGAACCGAAACGACAATTTCTGCCTGCCGTCAAAATCATAAGTGGTCGGGATAAGCCCGTCATCATTTTTCCGCTTTGCCGTGATACTGATGAGTAGAGAAGGATCACATGGCAGGGCTTCCCCTGTTTTTATATTATTAGGGAATGCCGTTGTTTCTGACATATCCACCAGAATCTCCCAGCCGTCTGCCAGGTTTTCTACTCCGTAGTCATAGTCAAAGTCTGTGGCGGAAGTGGAATAGTAATCTGTTTCATGAGCACGGATGATTACATCCGCAACTTTTTCGCCGTCCGGAGCCAGCACCGTAAATTTATCCTCACTGCCGTCTGTCTTGAACGCCCGTATAAAGCGGTTGCCTTCCCCATAGCTGTTCTCATAAACTTTTCCAGAATCGTCCAAGACCGCATAAGCCCGCCTGAACCCCGCTAATCCTCCAATATAAGGGGTAATCTGACCCTCCCATCCAGTTACCGTATCGTGCCCCCAACCAGTAAGCTGCGCATACCCATTCTTGCCAGGGGAAGAATGTATTTTGCCCCACCCGTCCAACTTTTTCTTTTTTATTATTTTACCGTTTTCGTCATATATGTTCATAACTGCCACACCGCCCACAATATCGCCATGCTGATTTGCAGCATATTCCACAGATAGTCCACTAATAGGCTTCCCATCTTTTGTTTTGGCATATAGATCACAATAGGTTGCGTTGCCGCTGAGAAGATAATTTCCCCCAGACCCCATCCCGCCACCAGACAAAATCTCATAGTCAAAAAGAACATCTGTGTCGGAGCCATCCACCGTCCCCTCCAGTCTTTCTGGCGACAGCAGCGTACCGCCCACCTGCAGAGCATCGGCATAAAAATGGCTTCCATCCACTGCCAGCAAAAAAGGCATCAGATCCGCCTCGTCCGTAGTCATCCCGTTCACAGTAAAAGTTCTTTGCTTATCGTTATCCTTCACGATAATCTCGTAAAGGTCTTTCACGGTGTCTCCGTCTTTTAGCTTCCTTGGTTCCGCTTCCTTGCGGATGATACAGGGATCTTGATTGTTTTGTCCTGTCGTTTTTGGCTCGAGATCACCCTCTACACCTCCGGCATATGCCACCGAGCCTGCTGACAGCATTATGAAACTCATTGTCGCTGCCATACACCTTTTCCATAATTTAGTTCTTTTCTTCAATTTTTTCTCCCTTCCTCTCTAATATCCAGCCTTCGTAGAACTGACTGCCTGGTTTGCACAAAAAAGCGGCTCATGGACCGCTAAACACAAGATGTAACACTTTGATTAGTGTGTTACACCTTTTGTGCCCCATAAGCCTCCGATACGCCATAAAAATGCCGTTTATTATGATATTGTGTGCAGATTTTCTATATTTTAATATAACTGCCCCTTGAATATAGGCGATCTAGATGTTAAAATAGTAGCAGTTTAATCAAAGTGTTACATCCGCCCTCTTGTGTGGCGATACGCTATAATCAGCCGTATCTTACGACAAGGGGGCTTTATTTATTATGGCGGCAACAGAACCAATCAGGGACAAAAATCAATTAAAGGAACTTGCAGATTATTTTTTGCGCAAAGGGCAGTTACGTAACTATACGCTGGTGATGATGGGGACATATACCGTACTTCGGATTAGCGACCTGCTCCGGCTCAAATGGTCGGACGTATATGATGAAGAAAAGCAGGAGTTCCGTACCCATATCACTGTCATAGAGAAGAAAACCAAAAAAGAGCGCACGATCGCCTTGAACCCGAAGGTACTGAGCGTACTAAAACAATGTTACCTCCACCGCCGAGGGGAATATATCTTTTCTAATAACCGTAAAAACCCGAAATCTATCAGCCGGGTACAGGCGTGGCGGATTATCCACGCCGCAGTAGTGAAACTAGGGATTATGGGTAAGATTGCCTGCCATTCTCTGCGGAAAACTTGGGGATACCACGCCGTAAAGAGCGGGTCAGTGCCCCTCGCGGTGGTTGTAGATATTTATAACCACAGCAGCTATGAGATCACAAAGCGGTATCTTGGCATCACGCAGGATGAGCGGGATGAGGCTTATCTTGGGCTGGAATTATTTTAGCTAACGTCATGCATAATTCTATACGATAGGAACAAAATGCTTCCAAAATAAGAAGAGCGCAGATGGTTAATCTCTACGCTCTATTTTGTGATGTATAAAATTAAAGCTCTTGGTAGATGTTACTGGAAAGCAAGGATATGCGCAGAATGCGGATTATTAGAGTTATCGCACACACTCAAAATTGTGAGAAATCCAAAACAGCACTGAAGGCTATAATAAGATTAATAACTGGCCTCTCAACTTTCTCCGGACGGGGTTTCGTTTTCCGATTGAGGGTAGTATCTATGGCCGCAACTCTCACGGTCGTTGGTGGATAGTAGCATCATATCAAGTATCGGAAGCTCGGTTTCTAGATTCGCATTCGACTTATCTTCTATCTCGTAATTACGGACTTCGTGGAACTGGCTTCGCCATCCGCTGCGTTACACGGGAGGGGTAGAGGAAGCCTCCCCTCGACTTTGCCTACACTGGCTACTACCATTACGAAACGGGCGTGTTGAGCAATGAGACTACGTACGGGGGCTTCTGGTCGCGTACTGCGGACTCCTCGGCGCTTGCCTACAGCCTGTACTTCCTTAGCAGCGATGTCAATCCGCAGGACAACTACACTCGTGGCACCGGTCGCTCCCTACGCTGCACCGCGAAGTAGGGTAGATAGTACGCAATTTTTCCAAATGGGATATTACTTCGTCTCAGACAGTTTCAGCTTTAGCCGTATTATGATTGGCAACAAACAATCTACTCTTCGAATACTACTTTAATCCGGAATCTAATAAAGTCATAAGCAAAACTACAAAAAGCAGGAATTTCTCCTTCTAATCCGTTTTGCAGAATCATAATATGATCATCCTCCTCCGTTGTTGCGTTATGCCGTAAAGGAAATGCCCGAAAATCACTATTAGACTCCAAAGCAGCGCTGCCATAGACATACTCTATCCTGAACTGCTGCCCTTCCTCTGTCTGAAGCCAGATGGCATCCATGAATTTTACAGAATATATTTCTGGGATGAAAAATAAAGCCATTAATCGCTGCGTCCTATCTGATGTGGTGGGAATTGCACAGGCAACCGCACATTCTTCGTTCATTGCCCGATTCCCAATGAGCTAGAGTGAATACCTAATCTGATTGTATAAAATGAGCCATTTGTTACCGTGTATATTTTGCCAAAATGCTCCTTGTCTATCAATGTCGGTTCATCATTGTCCGTGTCTGAGTAGGCTTCCATGCTGAGTGGCACACAGACTTCTGCTAGTTCGAGCGCCGGCCTGTCAAACAGGTAGGGAATATACGGCTCTCTTTTGCTTTTTCTTTGATTTTGATTCACTTTCGCACCTCCAGCGTTGCTTTTGCTTCTTTTGGTATTGTTTGTTTTCATGAACTTTATCTCCTCGTTTTTTTATTGAGGGGCATCCCTCTAGCGGCACACTCACCGCCAGAGAAATATACCCTTCTATAATACGTAGGACGTTTAGACGTGTTTTGAGCAAGGAATTAGAACAGTTTTCTCATAATCTTTTTTAATTCCTTGTGACTTTTATCTTTTTGATAATTGACAGTTCTTTGAGCCTTGCCAATATTATCACCAACTTCACGCTCTGTTTGTTCTTCAAAATAGTAGAGTTCTATTATTCTTTGCTTTTGCTCGTCCAATGTTTTTATCGCGACATATAGCTCTTGGTTTATTTCCTGCTGTATAATATAATCCTCTACTGAAAAAGAATCTGCTGGTTCATATCCAAGTTCTTCATACGCCCGCTCCAAGGAAAGTGGACGCTTATATTTTTCGCCATACCCTCTGTCTGGGTAGTTATCGTTATTATTACAATCACATTGATCAATATCTGGAGTGATACCCAATATACATGCGTCGCATTCGATTTGTTTAGTCTTCGTATTTTTGGTATCCATACCAGCTTCCGTTCTTCTCCAAAGCCGTTTAAGGTCGCGCCAATAGAGACATTTTATTTCTTGGGATAAACTTTCCCAAACCCCATCTTTATATAACCCATAAACATATATTTTAAGTTCCATATAATCAAAATAATCAGACATGATTGACTCCTTTCTGCGATCCGCAGGAGCCATATGTCCTATTGATATTTTGATGATCCGTAGAGATTAAACCGGCTGAGGGATGCCAAAATTTGGCATCCCCAACCATCTATTTGTCTCCTGCGGATCATTCTTCATCTATTATTAAAAAGTTACTTCTTTGGCCAAATTTGCCAGCATTAGACTACTCAGCCGCTGGCTGGCTTTTCTGCAATATGTTATGCCTGTTTATTGTTGGCGGCATCACCTCCCCGTTGATTCTTAAGCAGAGCTCTTGCTTGGTTATTAGTATGGCACACTATTACCCAATTTTCTGCAATTCAGGAGGTTCCTGGAAGTTCCCAGACAGAAAATATTGCACAAAATAATACTGAAAATTCGCTAAAAATAATGCAAAATGCACAAAAATCATTGACAAAATGAATAGTCTGTGCTATAATGAACGAGATAGACAAGTTCGTCTAAGCACTTTGATAACCTACTACACTATCTGTTTCCCGGATTATTGCAGAATTCGCTCTTTCTCTTCTCAGAAAGGGTGATGGTGCAATAATCAAAAACAAACGGAAAGGGGAATGGATATGGATGTTATCAGAAGCGAAACTGTATTAGAAGAGGGCTACAAGATTACAAACGAATGTCTGTCAAGAATTTTTAGGGAGAAAGACGCAGATGAAAATTGTACGAATCCTGGAATTAAGATGCTAGTCGAAAAATGCAACAATATGGATACCTTCATGGAGCTGCTTAAGGATTGCCACTATGACGGCGTACCAGATAACTGGTATGACATTCTTTTAGGTAAATCGCCTGATTGGCAGCTTTGTACTGTAACAGTGAGTGGATTACATTTTATTTTTGATTTCGTAAACCCAAAGTTGGACAACCAGAAAAGGGAGCTTACTAAAGCCGACAAAGATGATGCTGCGATTTCTATGCCCGAATCGGATGGTTTTGCTATGCTGGCTCTCAACGATCTTCCGCGCGATTTTTCTATGAAATTACGTTTTGAAGCCGTCACGCCAATCGGAGGAATTTCTAATACAACCGTCGCAATAGAAAGTCAGAAGGCAACAGTAACCAAGTATCTTTCGTCTGGCTACCGGGTTTATGAAATGATGGATAAGTGTGATTTTTTGGGCCAGCGGGGCGAAGGAGTCAGGGCAATTTTGACGGAATATCTGTTGTAGATTTCATGGTAGTAGGTAAGTTATCAGAATCCGCAGAAGGCTCTGCGGATTTTTTACACTGTGTTTATCTGAAATTGTTTTTCAAGAGGAGATAGGATCTATATGGCCTGGAAGGAACAGAAAAATGCGAATTTCCATTCGAGAAATGCAGAGATAAACAATGAAGAGTTTCAGAAGAGAGTGCTTGCCCTCAGAAATGAGGATTATTTAGCGAAAATTGATGAAGTTCGTGACGGATTAAACTTCACAGGAAGAATGTCTGATGTTGAAATGGAAGTTTTATTTATTAGAACGGCCGAAAGAAAATTTTCCCAAGGGTCTTCTTTAAAAGTAAGCATCAAGAGAGATATTTTTTTAATGTCATTAGGCTTACTGAGGGAGTTTAGTCAGTATAAAGATAAAGAAGAACGTCGTCTTAGATTTGTTCAAGAAAGTGATTATATTGCTACTTATAATTATGGTAAATATGCTTCATACAGCGAGGACGAAATTACCGAATCTATTAAAAAAGACATGGTGATTGCTTTAAGGAAGGCTGAAGATCGTGCACTAAAAGAAATTGCAAAAATATTGTATGAAAAAAAAGATTGCAGTGAATATTCGGAATCGCTATCCAAGTATTATGAGTGTAATTCTAGAAATAGCGACCGGATACCGGATAACGAATTACCTTCTTTGCGACATCCCAGAAGCAGCATAGATAAGACAATAGAACTTCCGGCTGTTATCGCGAATGGCCAAGATGAGCAGAAGTGGAAAACTAATGGCTCGGACCCATCCGTACATAAAAGAAAAAAGAAACCCCAGCGTTCCAAAAAGAAGAAAAAAGGTAAGAAACCCATCAAATTAATAAAAATTATTAACATATTTAATATTAAAATTGAATATGTAGCTAAGAAAAAGCAATTTTATAGACCTCTTATTGCAGTGTTCTTGGTATCTATGGGGGTATCTATTCAGTTCACGTTTAATTTTATGCAGAGCAGTTCGAATGAGAATGAGCAAACTGTAGAGAATAGTCCAGAAATCGAGGAAATTTACGTTTTCAATAATCCGATCTCTTTGCCTGCTGGTCAATCGGATGAGATAGTTGTTAAATGTCTCCCGATCGGTGCCGATAAAAACGAATTGAATTGTATTAGTGATAATACTGATATAGCGACTGTAGAGGACTTAATTGTTACGGCAAAGGAATGGCAAGAAGGAAATAATACCACTAAAGTTTTTATCGGTAGTACGAATGCTCAAAAAGTTGATGTGGATATTATTGTAGAGCCACCTGACCCTGCTGATAAGCCTAAACGAAGCATGGCAACCAGCGATAATATCAGTTATGATAGCGAGAGCGACGAGCATGAATAAATCTTTTGGGAGGGATATGTCTATGAATAAATATAGAAAATATTGTTATATCGTCTGCTTCATCGCCTCATTCTTGATAAGTATGATCTCCAATCCCCTTATTTCCTTTGCTTGGGGCGATAGCACCTATTTGGAAACAGGTGTGGAAGGCAGTCACCGTACTTTCTATACCCAGGCCGACATTGATAATGGCTTGCTTGGGGATAAAATTACCTTTAACTCGATTACCGATGATAAGTCGGTTGGTAATGAGCGAAACTTCGTATCAGCTTTATCTACTGATGCTGATATCCATGGTTATTGGAAGGGCAATGATATCACTGTATCGGACGGTGGAAAATATTATATACGTCTTTACGTTCACAACAACAGCCCTTATGGTACGGCTGGTATGTCTACTGGTACCAAGGTTGCAATTAGTGGCATTGGTCAGAGCGAGACTAACGAAGACGGGCAGCAAGAAGTTGAAGTGAACGGGTTCATTTATTCGGACAATGCAACTCCTAAAGAATACTGGGATTATGTACGTTTTCAGAGTGATATACCGTTCCATCTCGAATACATGTATGGCTCTGCAGTTTTATTTAATAATGATATTGGTTCTGGGCAGGATGGCTATCCCCTGCCAGACGATATAGTAACTAAGTCCGGTAGCGAAAATGGCACTTTTATCGGGTATAGTAAACTGGATGGCAATGTACCTGGGTGTTATGAATATTCCAATTATATTACCGTTTGTGTCAAAGCAGTTTATGATTATGATGTCACCCTACAAACTCAGGTACGTAAAGCTGGAGAAAAAGAATGGTCCGATTCGGTCAAAGCAGAAATCGGCGATCAGATTGAATTTCAGCTCGAATTCAACAACATCAGCACCGAAGTTAAAACTAACGTGATGATTCGCGATATTCTACCGGGTAACTTGAAGTATGTCGCTAATACGACTAAACTTTACAACAGTAACTATCCAAACTGGGCGACCTTGACACCGGATGGTGACATTGTAACTCGCGGTGTGAACATTGGTAGTTACCTCGGTAGCGCTGATGGTAAGAACGGTGGTAACGCCTTCGTTCGTTTCACGGCGGAAGTTATCAATGAGGATTTGAAGTATGGATCAAATACGCTGGTATGCTGGGGGCAGGCTAACGTTGGTTCTGCAACGCATGTAGAATCGTATGCTGTTATAGAGGTTCAGAAATCGGCATATTTTGTAATGGCGATATCTTTCGTGGTATTCATTATCTCTACAACATTTTTTATTGTATTAGTTTGCAAAATAATTAAACTTAGAAAAATACAACCCTGAAATCTTTTATCCATATTGAATTAGCAACCTTCATAAATAAGCTCATCCTGTATGCTTCGTTGCATTGGATGGGCTTATTTTTTATGGAAATTTATAAATTTGTTGGTTTTTATTACTCAAAACCACCAAAAATGTCCTATGTATATTAGATAGAAAAGGATCCGTATCAAGGGCAACTTATAATTCATCCTTTCAATATGGATATTTGCTATCAAAAAATCAAAAGGAGGACATTCTTATGAATCAACAAAACATTTACCCAGGCGGTTATGACGACATGGTTATAGAAACCGCCGCAAACCACAGCCCGATGCCACGGCATTTTAGCCTGCGGGCAAAATTAACCGCTAACGCCATGGTCGAGCAGGCAATGCTGGATTCCGGAGAGGACAAGCTCGCCGCGCAGCTCGCCAGAACCTCAATGCAGAACATCGGCAGCCTCGCTATGACGACCGAGCAGCTTTCATGCATGGGGCCAAATGTTAACGCTTGTTGTCAAGCCATCATGGCTACTTATCTCAAAGGGGCTCTGACCCGGCTGGAAAGGTGGTAGGGCCTATGTTATCAGAATCGATCGTAATAGCTCTATCTACAGTTACTATCGTTGGCTGGCTGCTACATCTGCTTTTTAAGCATTGTTACAGGAAACTGGCCATGCGCAGACTGATCTGGCGGTTCTTGGAAGATCAGTTTTTTATGGAACGGGAATATATGGAGGCACACAGGGAAATGATCCGCAAAGTCTGCATGGAAAATGCAAAAGAAAAATTCCGCAAGTAAGACTGACATCCTGGCAGAAGATATGATGCCTAAAGGCCTGTCTATTGCATAAAGAATGCAGCAAAACGGCAGAAAACATACCATTGTCAACATATGTTTGACGATATTACAACAGTATTTTTTGTTACATCTTAATTGACTTTTCACCCCTGTTAGGATATGTCTAATCGCTCTAAAGTTCAAGGCGTAACCATTATTATTTGGCGTGGTTTTGCGCTTAAATACCGTCAAAGCCACGCCAAACGGAGAAAGGATGAGCATATGGAAGAAAAAATTAATCAAACGGAAAATAAAATCAACAAATCCAAGAAATACCGAACGATCTTGGCAGATCCACCATGGGGAGTCCCATCGCAGCGCGGGAGGAATAGTAATCGGTCCGCGGAGAGCCATTATGACCTGATGCCGTTAGAACGCATTAAAGCTATGCCTGTACAGGATTTAGCAGAAGAAACCAGCCACCTATACGTTTGGATTCCCAACGCTTTACTGCAAGAGGGTTTAGATGTAATTAAGGCTTGGGGTTTTACATTCCGCAGCCCGATTTACTGGATTAAACCCCGTCTTTTACTGGGCAATTATTTCAGGAATGCGTCAGAAACGTGTCTGTTCGCGACACGTGGCAAAGCCCCGGTAAAGTTTCACGGTCAGCCCAACTGGATATTCTGTCCACAGCAACGGCATAGCCAGAAGCCAGAGGAACAATATGCCGTTATTAGACGGATGTCATACGGGCCATACCTTGAGCTGTATGCGCGTCATAGGGAACCTGATTTTGATTGCTGGGGATACGAAGCACCTGGAGGGGCAGATATAGAAATACCGGGCTACCCTGTGCCAAAGTACAGCGCTAAAGCCCTTGGGAAGGAGGGAGCATGATTGGAGCCGCAGCCGCCAAAACGCTTAATCACCAAAATCTTAGAAACCGCCTTTATGCTGGCTCTAAGCGTATATCTCATAAGAGCGGCCGCCTATTGGCTGCTGGAAATTTGGCCGATCCTGCTCACCATCGCCATCATCGTAACTGCTATTACCATCCTATATCGCATTTGGAGGCATAAACACAATGATATGGAAAAATGGTAAAAAATACAAGCACAGAAAGGAGTGGGCATTCTTGACTAAACATCAAATAGAGGACCTTGTTTTTAAGGAAATAGTATGGATGCGGCCATACAAAACAGAAACCGTGCGCGAGGTTCTCTCACATCTTGCGGCATTGTCGCCACGGGGAGCCGTCATTTGGGAAGTACGCAGCCAAAACGGCAAAGTAAGTTACCTCACTGGGGCCGCCGCAAGGTACATCAGAAATATTGAAGAAGCAATTAAAGCACACGGCAACATCCAGTTCCATGAAGCCGGTGCAGAAAAACGCGCAGCTATTACCGCTGCCCGGCAACTCAAAATCAGCCACCCAACGCTTTCCCTTAGGACAGACATTACGGAAGCGGTTATCCGGGCCGGACTGGCAGCGTTGACGGAACACAAAGACGGCACACAAATTGTAGTACAAATTATTTTGGGGCGGGCATACAGCCCCTCCCCCGTGCCGTCTGATCTCAAAGACCCGACCGCGACTTGGTTACAAATTATACTTGGAAACGTGCAGAAAGCCTCAGCCGAGAGCCGCAAAACTGTCAAAGAGAAATCCGAGCAGCATATTTTCCAGGCCGTTATCCGTATCGGCATCACTGGAGAAAATAACAGTGCCCGTCTGCAAAGCGTCATCAGCGCATTCAAGGTGTTAGAATCCGCAGGGGTAAGGATACATACAGAAAATATAAAATCGCACGATCTCAACTGTGCCCATGTGCCTTGGCATTTTCCTTTGCAGCTGTCAGTAAAAGAGCTTGCAAACTTTCTATTACTGCCTGCCGGTGAGGAAGAATTGCCGGGGACGCCGGGTTTGCATCCCAAGCTTACCCTGCCACCTCACTGGTATTATAGCCCAACTAACCAGAAAATGGATCGCAGTTTTGCCGTCAGCATGGACACGATAAACCCGAAGCGGCTGAGTATTTCCCCTAAAGATTCGCTCGAACATACGATTTGCCTGGGCCCTACTGGCTCAGGGAAAAGCATTGCGATGTTGCACCTGATTCTGGCAGATATTAATGCCGGGCGCAATGTTCTTGTACTCGATCCTAAAACTCAGCTGGTCGATGATTTGCTAATGCGGATTCCCGAAGGACGCGCGGGAGACGTGGTTATTATTGACCCGTCCGATCCCTGCCCCTGTGGGTTTAACCCGCTGGCGTTTAAGGATTATGGTAACCCTTCATTGATTGCCGATGCGATCCTCTCCGTGCTTAAAGAGATATGGAGCGACAGTTGGGGTGTCAGAATTGCCGATATCCTTAATGCGGCTTTATTAACGCTGACGGAGGTCGATAATTCCACGCTTTTGTGGTTGCCACCGCTGCTAACGGATAAGAATTTCCGACGTAAAATCACCAGCAGTATAAATGACCGGGTCGCGTTAAGGCCATTCTGGGAGCAGTATGATTCTTTACGAGATTCGGAAAGGCGGACGCAGACGGAACCTGTACTTAATAAAATCAGACAATTTTTACTCCGGCCTGGCCTTAGGAATATACTTGGTCAGGCAAAGCCGAAGTTCTCCCTTACCGACCTATTTTACAAACATCGGATCGTGCTGATCCCCCTCAATAAGGGCTTGACGGGAGGAGAAAGCGCCAGGCTCTTAGGCTCACTAATTGTCGGCTTAACTTGGACACTTGCTCTGTCGCGGGCGGGTATCCCGGCGGAGAAGCGGCACATTGTAGAGATCTATATAGATGAGCTACAGGATTATCTATCGCTGCCTACAGATTTGTCTGACGCATTAGCACAGGCGAGGGGCTTGGGTGTAGGGTTGACACTGGCACACCAATACAGGGATCAGCTACCGTTAGAGATCCGCTCCGGGGTGGACGCGAACGCCAGGAACAAGATCGTGTTCGGGCTTAGCAGTAAAGACGCCAAAGACATGGCGGCCATGGCCCCGGAACTTACGGCGGAGGATTTTATGGCTCTGCCCCGCTACCAGATTTATACTTCGTTCCAGTCCGGAGGTAGGAACATCGGCTGGGTACAAGGCAGAACCCTGCCGCCACCGCCCGCCCTGCGGGACGCCGCCGACCTTAAGGCACGGAGCCAGGCCGCCTACGGCATCCCGCCGGAACAGACCGAGGAGGAATACCTTAGCATATTCACCACGAACAGCAAAACCGCCGAGGAGAACCCCGGCGACATTAACATCGGGAGGAAGAAAAGACCATGACGAACCGACTGACGAACGGGGACAGCAAACCACAAGCGGAAACCGCGGGCATAAAAGGCTTCGCGCAGTTTAACGTCCGGGATTCCTTCCGCGTACCCGCTTTGGATCCCCCTGCCGTGGGCGGCGCCCCTGATACTGACAGCCAGACATCGCAGCGTGTGTCCAAAAGGCGGCTGCTGGAAATTGACAGCCGTCTGGGGGAGCGCGACCGACAGCTGCTCGCTGCAGTGCAACAGTACCGTTACCTTATGACCGGGCAGATCGGGCGGCTGCTATTTACCGACGCTGCTAATTCCTCTGCCGGGCTTAGGGCGGCCAGCCGCAGCCTCAAGAAACTAAGCGGGTTTGGGCTGGTGGACAGCCTCTCACGGAGGATCGGCGGGGTAAGGGCCGGATCAGGCTCGTTTATCTGGCATCTGACCCATGCCGGAGAAAGGCTGCTCCGGCTCCGTGGCGGCAAGGCATCGCCTGCACGCAGGCATTATGAGCCGAGCCCTTATTTCTTAGCCCATACCCTGGCGGTTGCAGGGATTGCCATCCAGCTCATAGAAATCTGCCGTAAAAACGATCCGCAGATCACTGCTTTGCAGCTGGAGCCGGAATGCTGGCGGGCATACAGCAGCGCCGGGGCCTCATGCTCCCTTAAGCCTGACCTTTACGCCGCGACCACGACCGAGGAATATGAAGACCGTTACTTTATCGAGGTTGACCTTGATACGGAATCCCCCGCCAAGATCATTGAGAAGTGCCAGAAATACCATGCCTACTACCGCTCCGGCTTGGAGCAGGAAGCATCGGAAATGTTCCCCTTAACCGTTTGGATCGTGCCCAGCGCCGGCCGGAAAGAAAAACTTATCCGGCATCTCAGGGAGGCTTTTGACAAGCAGCCGAAATTATTCGCCATAATCACCTGCGAGGAATTGGAGCATCTCATCCTGGAGGGAGGCGACCGGGAAACGCTGTGTTAGGCCGGCCCCGGGCATATAAAAATACCGCCGCAGCACCGTAAGCAACAGATACCCAAACATATTTTATAAGAACTTTAAGAAAGGAAGGACGCCTATGAGTATGCAATCTGTCAAGTTTTTTGACATGTTCGCCGGCATCGGTGGGTTCCGCGCCGGGCTGGAGCGGGCCGGAGGGTTTGCCTGCATCGGCCATTCAGAGATCGACAGGCACGCAGAAAAGGCTTACCGGGCAATCCACAGCATCAAAGAAAGCGAGGTTTATTATGAAGACGCAAGAAAAATTGACACAGAAACAATGCCGGACTTCGACCTGCTCTGCGCCGGCTTCCCCTGCCAGAGCTTCTCGGTTGCCGGAAAGCGCCGTGGCTTCCATGATGCAAGAGGCACGCTCTTTTTTGAGATCGCGCGTATCCTTAAAGCCAAACAGCCTGCGTTTTTTATCCTTGAAAACGTTCCCGGCCTGCTTAGCCATGACGAAGGACGGACATTTACAGCCATCCTCAGCACGCTATCAGAACTGGGGTACGGCGTGGAATGGCAGGTGCTTAACAGCAA
>OFFJ01001246.1_pt1 | contig 19284 bp, 19 predicted proteins | sample 1521261 | NCBI WGS metagenome assembly OFFJ01 (sample SAMEA3504122, study PRJEB24116) | mouse gut metagenome | biome: mouse gut; feature: mouse-associated habitat; material: faeces | place: Denmark | collected 2011 | reverse complement strand
TGAAGTTCTGGAACCGGGCAAAGGAGGGCGGGAGAAAAAGTTTCCGCTTTGAAGAGCTTGACGCTGCTTTTTTCATGGAGTTGAAGAGCGGGTGTTACGTTCCCTATCTGGACGGAATGAATCTTGATCTAGAGCTTCGTGAAGAACTTGACAGGAGGTAGGATTGTGCGTATAATTCTAGAAGGTTTTATCATGGTAGCACGCTAAAGTGCGATGGGAGGAATATATGAAAAAATTATTGCATACCCCGGAGGGAGTCAGGGATATCATAAACGTGCAATGCGGCAGGAAACATGCGCTTCAGAACAGGATCTTAAAGATTTTTCATCAGTACGGATATCACGATATCCAGACACCGATGTTTGAATATTTTGACGTGTTCCGAAAAGAGATTGGGACCGTTCCCTCTAGGGATTTGTACAAGCTGTTTGATAAGGAGGGCAATACTCTGGCGCTGCGCCCGGATATCACTCCGTCAGTAGCGAGGGCTGCTGCGACTTTGTTCGCAGATGAAGAGCTTTCTATCCGGCTTTGTTATACGGGCAACACGTTTATCAATCATTCCAGCTATCAGGGAAGACTTCGGGAGGTTACGCAGATGGGGGTGGAACTGATCGGAGACGATGCGGTGGAAGCGGATGCGGAGATGCTCGCCCTCGTGATAGAGTCTCTTTTGTCTGTGGGGCTCAAGGAATTCCAGCTTAGCGTTGGAAATGTAGACTTCTTTTCAAGTCTGATCGCAGACGCGAATCTGGATGAAGACGCAAGAGAACGGGTGACGAGTCTGATTAATAATCGGAATTATTTCGGGGTGGAGGATTATCTTGACAAAATTCGGGTAAAAAGAAGTTCCAGAGAAGCGTTCGCTTCTTTGAACGGTCTGGTGGGCGGTCTTGAGGTGCTTAAGGAGGCAAAAGAGGTGGCGCTTAGTTCTTCCGGAGTTATGGCGGTGAAGCGGCTGGAAAAGATCTATGATGTCCTTAAACTATACGGAATGGAGCAGTACATTACCTTTGACCTTAGTATGACGGGCGGTACCTACGGTTACTATACCGGGATCATTTTTCGGGGATATACGTTCGGAACGGGAGATGCCATCGTGAAGGGCGGAAGGTATGACAGGCTGTTAGAAAAGTTTGGGAAAGAATCACCCTCCATTGGATTTGCCATTGTAGTAGATGAATTGATGAATGCCATGAACCGTCAGAAACTTCGGAGTTTTTATGCCCGCAAGAATACGATGATCCTCTATGAAGACGGGAAGACGGGGGAAGCTGTTTCTCTTGCCAAGGATCTCAGGAATAAGGGAAAGAATGTGGAGCTTCTTAAGAAAGACAAGAAAAGGATTCTGGAAGAATATATGGAATACGGAAAGAGATATTATGCGGGGAGTCTGATTTACATCAGAGAGAACGGCGAGATTACGATGATCAATCTGGTGAACGGCGAGCATAAGATAATAAATGGCGAGGTGGTGTAATATGAGATATCTTACATTTGCCCTTGGAAAAGGGAGACTGGCGCTGCAGACGCTTAAGCTGTTCGAAAAGATCGGGATTACCTGCGAGGAGATGAAAGATAAAGACTCCAGAAAACTGATCTTTACCAATGAGGAGCTAAAGCTTCGTTTTTTTCTTGCCAAGGGGCCGGATGTACCGACCTATGTGGAATACGGCGCGGCGGATATCGGTGTTGCAGGGGAAGATACGATTCTGGAGGAAGGACGAAAGGTACATGAAGTGCTTGACTTAGGCTATGGGAAATGCCGGATGTGCGTCTGCGGATACAGGGAGGCGAAGCGTTATCTGTCGAATCATGAACTGATCCGCGTAGCGACAAAGTATCCGAATATTGCGAAGGACTATTTTTATAATACAAAGCATCAGACAGTGGAGATCATTAAACTGAACGGTTCCATTGAGCTTGCGCCGATCGTGGGGCTTTCAGAAGTGATTGTGGATATTGTGGAGACAGGATCTACTTTAAGAGAAAACGGACTGGAGATTTTAGAGGAGGTTTGTCCGCTGTCTGCGAGGATGATCGTGAATCCGGTCAGTATGCGTATGGAAGGTGAGCGGATACGGAAGCTTTTAATGAAGCTTCGGACGCAGGTATCATAGGAGATACGATTATCATATAGAAGGAGATGGATGAGATTGAGAATACTGCATTTAGATAAGGATACGAGGCAGAATCTTCTGGAGGAGCTGCTGAAAAGAAGCCCGAACCACTACGGGAAATATGAGCAGAGTGTGAATGAGATACTCGAAGAGGTAAAGCTTCGGAGGGATGCGGCGGTCTTTGAATATACAAAAAGATTTGACAAAGCGAAGATTGATGCATCGAACATCCGTGTAACGTCCAGAGAGATTGAGGAGGCGTACAGTCTGACGGATGATTGCCTCATAGAGGTCATTCGAAGAGCTATGTATAATATCCAAAGCTACCATGAAAAGCAGCGCCAGACAAGCTGGTTTGACAGTAAACCGGACGGAACTGTCTTAGGGCAGAAAGTGTCGCCTCTTCAGAGTGTGGGCGTGTATGTTCCGGGAGGTAAGGCAGCTTATCCTTCTTCAGTCCTTATGAACATTCTTCCGGCAAAGGTGGCGGGCGTGGATCAGATTATCATGGTGACGCCGCCGGGGAAAGACGGCAAGGTGACGCCGACTACTCTCGTTGCCGCCAATGAAGCCGGAGCGGATGTGATTTATAAGGTGGGAGGCGCGCAGGCCATCGGCGCGCTGGCTTATGGGACAGAGAGCATTCCGAATGTGGATAAGATCGTAGGGCCGGGCAATATCTATGTAGCGCTGGCCAAAAAGGCAGTGTACGGTTATGTTAGTATCGACGCCATCGCAGGTCCCAGCGAGATACTGGTGATTGCGGATGAGACGGCAAATCCCCATTACGTGGCGGCAGATCTTCTGTCCCAGGCAGAGCACGACGAGCTTGCATCGGCAATATTAGTGACCACCAGCGAGAAGTTGGCCAAGGAAGTAGCACAAGAGGCAGAAAAGTTCACTGCGAAGCTCAGCCGCTCAGAGATTATCCGAAAATCACTGGATAATTATGGATATATTTTGGTGGCGGACACAATGGAGGAAGCAATCGATACGGCCAATGAGATCGCTTCGGAGCATTTGGAGATTCAGACAGCGAATCCTTATGATGTTATGACAAAGATCCGGAATGCCGGGGCGATTTTTATCGGGGAATATTCGAGCGAACCATTGGGGGATTATTTTGCCGGACCGAATCATGTTCTTCCGACCAACGGAACCGCGAAGTTTTTCTCGCCTTTATCGGTAGATGATTTTATTAAGAAATCCAGTATCATCTCTTATTCGAGAGAGGCTCTTAAGAAGGTGCACAAGGATATTGAATATTTCGCCGGGGCAGAGGGGCTGACTGCGCATGCGAATTCAATCAGAGTCAGGTTTGAGGAAATTTAGGGAGGAAGGATAGATGGATCGGGTTGCGACATGTAAAAGAACGACAAAAGAGACAGATATTGCTGTCACTCTGAACCTCGACGGGACAGGGAAAAACGAGATACATACAGGAATCGGATTTTTTGACCATATGCTTGACGGATTTGCAAGGCACGGACTTTTTGATCTGAAAGTGGAAGTAAAAGGAGATCTTTTCGTGGACTGCCATCATACAGTTGAAGACACCGGGATTGTGCTGGGGAAGGCGATTCTTGAGGCGGTGGGAGAGAAAAGGGGAATCAAAAGATACGGACATATGCTCCTGCCCATGGACGAGACGCTGGCCCTGTGCGCGGTAGATCTGTCCGGGAGACCGTACCTTCAGTTTCACGTGGATTTTGCATGCGATAGGATCGGTGATATGGATACGGAGATGATCCGGGAATTTTTCTACGCCCTGTCATACAGCGCCATGATGAACATACATCTCAAGATCCTAGATGGAGCAAACAGCCACCATATGGCGGAAGCTCTGTTCAAGGCATTCGGAAAGGCTCTTGATATGGCGACAATGGATGAGCCGCGTCTTAGCGATGCGTGGACTACAAAAGGAAGCTTATAAAGGAGGAAACAAGTTTGAGTTATAAACGATTGATACCTTGTATTTTTATTGGCGGCGGAAAGGCAGTCCGCTGGTTTCATGACGATGAGATCATTTCCGAGGACGTTGTGGGGCTTGCCAAATCCTACAGCGATCTGGGCGCGGATGAGCTGATCATCTTTGATCTGTCCGAGACGGATGATGAACATGAGGCTTCCATTGACCTGATGCGCAGGATCAACCGCGTGATTCGGATCCCAATGGTGGCAGGCGGTAATATCAGGCGGCAGGAGGATGTGAAAAAGATATTGTACGCAGGAGCCAAGCGCGCGATCATCAATCTTTCAAAGTACGAATGCGCAGAGCTTTTGGAAGATGCCAGACTCCGTTTCGGAAAAGAGAAGATCGCCGTGTCGCTGAATGATTTTGACGCGCTGTTTAAGAGAAAAAAGCTGATACAGGAGTGCAGCAGCGAGATTATCTTCATGCACAGGCTGGACCTGAATTCTGTTATGAATGTAACGGATATTCCGTCTGTTGTCGTGACAGATACGATGGAGGAGCCGGAGCTTTTTAAGATACTGAAATGTCCGGGGATCAAAGGGCTTTCCGGCAGATATATCAGTCAGCCGGAGCTTGATTTTAATGATTTTAAGAAAAAGTGCGGCATAGAGGGAATCAAGATTACCTCCTTTGAGAGTATTATGGATTTTTCAGAGTTTAAGCTGAATCCACAGGGGCTGATTCCGGTTGTAGTACAGCATTATCGAACGCAGGAGGTGCTGATGCTGGCTTATATGAATGCGGAGGCGTTTGACCGTACGATTAAGACCGGAAGGATGACTTATTACAGCAGGAGCCGCAAGGAACTGTGGGTAAAGGGAGAAACCAGCGGCCATTACCAGTATGTAAAATCTCTGACCATTGACTGTGATAAGGATACGCTTCTTGCCAAGGTGGATCAGATCGGGGCGGCATGTCATACCGGCAATTCCACCTGCTTTTTTCAGCCCCTTGTAGGGATAGATTATGACGAGAAGAATCCGCTTCAGATATTTGAAAAGGTATACGCCACCATTGCAGACCGCAAGGAACATCCGAAGGAAGGTTCCTATACCAACTATCTTTTTGAGAAAGGATTGGATAAGATTCTGAAAAAGGTAGGAGAGGAAGCGACGGAGATCGTTATTGCCGCTAAAAATAAGAATCCGGAGGAGATCAAGTATGAAGTGGCAGATTTCCTTTACCATGCGATGGTGTTGATGGTAGAAAGGGGCGTAAGCTGGGAGGATATCATAAAAGAATTGGCTGACAGATAATCCTGTGATCAGGGAGGAAAAGTTATGTATACCAGAAAAAGATGGTTTATGCTGCTTTTTGCCGTTCTTTTAACGCCGGTATTGCTTGGCGGCTGCAAAGCCGGCGGACAGACCGAATCCGGGGCCGGGAAAAAGGAGAAGGAAGAAAGCGGTTTTCAGAAAAGTTATGTTCCGTCTGAATTTGTTCAGGCGGATGTGGAGAGCGATACGCTTCAGTGGTTCTGTTCCGCCTATGCGATTTACACAGAGTATAACAGGAAGGATCTCGGTATGATCGGCGGTACATCGCCGGAAAATGAGGAGATGCATGAGTTCGCTATTAAAAATGCGCTGGATTCCGGATGGGGAATCCAAAGCCACAGGAGTGCCGTGAAAACGATTAATAAGCTGTTGTCCGGCGGGCATCGAAAGAAATACCGGGAGCTTATCGCGGATATGAAGAAAGAAGGGCTCCTTGGCATGTCTGAGGAGAAGATGGAGACCGCAGTTTACGATACAAGAGATGATAATGATGAGGCATGGGAATGCATCGGCGCTTATCACGCCTATCATGAATTCGGCGAGAATGGGATTGACGGGTGGGATTACTGCCGTGCCCTTCAGGTATTGGGAGACTGCTATCAGGCGGATTATATCAGTCTTGAGGAGTGTCTGGATGAATCTTTGATTGTCGCAAAGAAACTGCAGAGTACATTTGCAAACTGGGAGGACATATGCAGAAGCTATCTCTACGGATATTATTTCTGGAAACACAGCGAGGTGGATACGGAGTGGAGATGGGAAATCTATGAGCAGTTGAACGCCATGCCGGACGGCCCTTATACCGTTCCCTATGATACAAAGCTTGAGGAAAACTGGAAAGGCGTAAAATCAGTTGCTTCCGGGGAAAAGGAAGGACAAAAGACTGAGGATGGAGAGGAGTCCTCTTCGGAGGATGCGGGGGTGTTCCAGCCGAAAAAAGATCAGAAGGGACGCTATATTTTAACATCTCCCGACAAGGAGAAAGAGGTCGCGGTCGAAATGTCCGATGATTATGAATGCAATACAGAATGGAGCGATGAAGATACGCTTGTATTTGATTACAAGACCGAAGGGAATCGGAAAGGCATTTCTTACGAGTCGTTGAGTTTTTATGTTGCTAAGTCCAAAGACATTTCTGAGGAAGATGAATCTTTTGCCTCTCTTCTAAAGGATGACGAGAAGAACTGGAAGAAGGATTCTCTCTATAAAAAAGTGCATTATATGGATACAAAGAAAATAAAAATGGGCGATTATACTGTGAAATACTGCTGCATCGGCGGTCTGACGAACGACGAGGAGGAAAGCTGCGACAAGCAGTGGCATGCGTGGTTTCGGACGTCTGACGGCTATACGGTATCTTGTCTGGCATTGGAGGCTTCCTATGGCATGAAGGACCGGGAAGTTTCAAAGAAGAAGATTCTGGATATCATGTCGCGGATATACGAGAAGTGATCACGCAGGGAAAGACATTTGAAATATCTGCAGGGGTAAGATATATTTCCGATGATTTGGGCATATGGTATATAAGGTACGGGAAAAAAGAAGCGGCGGAAATTCCATGTGCAGCGAACGGAGGAAATAGTATGGTTGACAGAAATGTTACTAGAAATGATTCGGAAAGGCGCAGAAGAGAGCTGTTGGAGCAGACAAGACAACTCTACAGCGACCGTTTTAATCCCCCGGCGATTCATCCGAGATACAGCGGTTCCTACAATCGCATCTATGGAGAAGAAGGAGAGGGAAACGGAAACGGCGGGACTTTCGGTGCAAGAGTGTTTTTATGTCTGCTGTTGTTTGCGGCATTTGTCACTATGGATATGAAAAAACAGGAAGTTTTTCATGTAGACAGCGAAAGAATCGTGAAAGAGATTACGACAGATATGGATGTGGCGGAGGTCTGGAAGAATCTATGAGGCTTATTTTTAAGCAAAGGAAAAACGCAGTGCGTAAAACAAGCATCCCGGGATTGTTTGCTTATGGAGATGCTTGTTTCACGCACCGTTGTTTTTGAGAGCGCATGAGTATGTGGCGTAGAAGGAGGCAGGGGTTACAATGCGGGAGATGACAGAGAAATATCGAATTGATACAAAGGAGAATCAAAGGTTTTTGAAGGATATCCGGGAGGATTTGCTTCGTTTTGGACATGCATTTCCGGCGCCCGGCGGGAGTTCTTATTATCTGGGAGATGATGGAACGCCGTGGAAGGAGAGAAACCGGGAGACGTGGATCACATGCCGGATGGCGCATGTGTACAGTATAGGAGTGCTTTTAGGGCATGATGGGAGCAGAGAGCTTGCCGGCGCTGCCATTAAAGGGTTGAAGGGCGAGCTTCACGATCAGGAGAACGGGGGATGGTATCCGGGAATTACGGCAGGAGGAGAGATCCTTCCGGACAAGCAGTGCTATGCCCATGCCTTTGTGATTCTGGCTGCTTCCTCTGCAATGCTGGCGGGAATTGCTGGTGCAGAAGAATTGTTTGAGGAGGCGGTTTCGCTTTTTGAACTCCGTTTCTGGGATGAGAAGGAAGGACTTGCAGTGGATACGTGGAATACGGAGTTTACGGTTCTTAGCGATTACCGGGGACTGAATGCCAACATGCATACAGTGGAAGCATATCTGGCCGCGGCCGATGCTGCCGGGAGAGAGGGATTCCGGAAGAGGGCAGGGGATATCATTGAGCATGTGGTTCGGTGGGCGTCTGACAATGCTTGGAGGATTCCAGAGCATTTTACGAAGGATTGGACAGCTTGCCCTGAGTATAACAGGGAATGTCCGGCGGATCCTTTTAAGCCTTACGGGGCGACGCCGGGACACGGAATCGAGTGGGCGAGGCTGATCGCACAGTGGGCATTATCTTCCCGTATGGAAAAGGAGGAGACGGGCAAGTATATCGAGGCGGCGGAAAAGCTTTATAACAGGGCGGTTCAGGATGCGTGGAACACAGACGGCGCGCCGGGAATCGTGTATACGACGGATTGGGAAGGAAAACCTGTGATCCATGACCGGATGCACTGGACGCTTGCAGAGGCCATCAATACTTCTGCGGTTCTTTATCGTGTAACAAAGGATGAGAAGTATGCGGCTGATTATGGACAATTTATGGAATATCTGGATCGTCAGGTGTTGGATCATGTGAACGGTTCCTGGTTCCATCAGATGAATGCAAAAGGGGAAGTGATGACTTCCGTATGGCCGGGGAAATCGGATATCTATCATGCATTTCAAGCGTGCCTGATACCATATGAAAGAGCGGATGTGTCCGTTGCGTCGGCGGTGAAGAGGACATGCAGATAAACCTCTTACAGGTTCTGTGAGGGGATGTTACTAATACTCAATATTTTGTGTTTTTTAATGCCGGAAGCTTAAAATGACATGATTGACAGAGCACCTTTTTTATGATAATATTTGACAAGAAAATCCCATGAGGGAGTAGCGAGCGTGAAACGTAGCAAGTCAACATACTGACCGTAAGGTCTGGCTTGTTTTAAATCGTGAGACTCATGTATAACTGTAGAGCTATACATGGAGTCGGCATATCGTATCTATCCAAGTATGGCCTGACAGCTGTACTTGGTTTTTTATTATACAGAAAATTTAGGGAATGGACGGATCACGGATGTTTTAGGAGGAACAAAAGATGGAGTGGAGCTTATTATTTTTTGCCAACAGTATCTTTCTTGGGGCAGGACTTGCGATGGATGCATTTTCGGTTTCGCTTGCAAATGGTTTGAATGAACCGGATATGAAAAAGAAGAAAATGAGCCAGATTGCCGGTGTGTTTGCATTTTTTCAAGCACTGATGCCTATGATAGGATGGTTGTCTGTGCATACGGCGGTCCGGTATTTTGAGGCTTTCGAAAAATTCATTCCGTGGATTGCACTGGCCCTGCTCCTTTTGATCGGCGGGGAGATGGCTGCGGAAGGATTAAAAAACGAAGACACCGGCGCAGAAAAGCCGAAAGTTGGATTGAGGGCGCTCTTAATACAGGGAGTAGCGACATCTATAGACGCGCTGTCCGTCGGTTTTACGATTGCCGGCTATGATTTGAAAATGGCGGTTTCCTGTTCCTTGATTATTGCTGCCATGACATTTGTGATCTGTGCGGCGGGCCTTGTGATTGGTAAAAAGTTTGGAACAAGGCTTTCTGGTAAGGCAACGCTGCTTGGCGGTATCATCTTAATAGTGATCGGTCTGGAAATTTTTTTGACGGGAGTGCTTTAGAGAAGAGTATTTTAGGAAAAATAACAGGTGCTTTTTATCAGATTGTTCTGTATAATGGTGGGAAAGAAACGAAAAAACAGTGAAGGAGAATATGGTATGGATAAGCTGATGTATATGATGATGATTGAAAAGACGAAAACTTATAATAAGATAACAAAGAAGGTGGTTGAGGAACATGTAGAGAATATACGAAGGCTGGATGATGAAGGAAAACTGGAAATCTGCGGTGTGTTCAAAGGATATCCGGGTATGGCAGGTATATCCTGAAAACTGAAAGCCGTGAAGAGGCAGAGGAACTTTGCAAAAGAGAACCCTTGGTTATTGGGGGGTATGCAAAGTATAAGCTGGTAGGTCTGCAAGTTGCGAACAGAGAAAATAATTATCTGCTGTGACTGCCGGGAAGTATATGAAAATCTGATATAGTGATATGGCACAAGCAAAAGAGCGTGTAATGAAGCGGCAAATAGAATAATGTTTTATAGTCTGATGGGGTGCAGAGAAAATCTGTACCCTGTATTTTTAAGGACAGTCGGACAACACGGCGGAGAAAATTGAAATGCTTCTAAGTGGATGGAGGATATTTGCTTGAAGTTCTTCCTTAAAATGTATATAATATTGACGATTAGGTTTTAACATATACCGAGAAATCCTATAGAGAAGTCAGTGTGTAAAAAATTATGAAGTATGATATGATGTTGGAGTCAAAAGGTATTTTGCCCCATGATGCCACGGATTGTTCCGCACTTCGTGCTTCCACAATCCTAAAAATATTTAAAATCCGCCCTAATCGGGCTGCTTTTTCATGTTTTTACGGGTCCCAAAGTCATGTTTATTCATGCAAGCATGAATCACATAACCTTTTGACCCCAGCATCATGATATAAATTCGAAAGGAAACTTATGAGAAAACTAGCCTTGAATGATGAAATATTATTAAAAATCGAGAAGCCGGCCCGCTACATCGGTGGGGAAGTCAACAGTGTCATGAAAGACTCGGAAAAAGTGGATATCCGCTTTGCCATGTGTTTTCCGGATGTCTACGAGATTGGCATGTCTCATTTAGGAATCCAGATTCTTTACGACATGTTCAATCGCTGGGAGGACGTATGGTGTGAGAGAGTCTATTCGCCGTGGGTGGATCTGGACAAGATCATGAGAGAGGAACAGATTCCTCTTTTTGCTCTGGAATCTCAGGACCCGGTGAAAGACTTTGATTTTTTGGGTATTACGCTTCAGTATGAGATGTGTTATACGAACGTCTTGCAGGTTTTAGAGCTTGCCGGAATACCGCTTATGGCAAAAGAGCGTAAGAAACAGGATCCGATTGTGATCGGAGGAGGTCCTTGTGCTTACAATCCAGAGCCGCTTGCTGATTTTTTTGATTTATTCTACATCGGAGAAGGCGAGACAGTTTACCGTCAGCTCCTTGATTTATACAAAGAAAATAAGAATCATAACGGGACGAGGCAGGAATTTTTTGAGAGAGCGGCGGCGGTGCCCGGAATCTATGTTCCTTCCTTTACGATGCCGCTTATCATGAGGACGGTACGCTGGCTTCTTTTGCGCCGAATAATACTTTCGCGCCGGAGACAGTGAAAAAGCAGATAGCCGTGGATGTAACGGACACCTATTATCCAAGGAAACCGGTTGTGCCATTTATGAAAGTGACGCAGGATCGGGTTGTGCTTGAGATTCAGAGAGGGTGTATCAGAGGCTGCCGTTTCTGTCAGGCAGGAATGCTTTACCGTCCTACAAGAGAGCGGGATGTTAAGATGCTGAAAGAGTATGCCTGCCAGATGCTTCAAAATACAGGACATGAAGAAATCTCTTTAAGTTCTTTAAGCTCCAGTGATTACAGTCAGTTAAAAGAACTGGTAACGTTTCTGATTGATGAATTTAAAGGCAAGGGGATCAACATATCCCTGCCATCCCTCAGGATTGACGCATTTTCATTGGATGTGATGGAGAAGGTTCAGGATGTGAGGAAGAGCAGTCTTACATTTGCACCGGAGGCAGGTTCTCAGCGTATGCGGAACGTGATCAACAAGGGGCTTACGGAGGACGAGATTCTTGAGGGAGCCGGACAGGCATTTGAGGGAGGGTGGAATAAGGTAAAGCTTTACTTTATGCTGGGGCTTCCCACGGAGACTGAGGAGGACATGAGGGCGATACCGGAACTTGCAGACAAGATTGCAAGAAGATATTATGAGATACCAAAAGATCAAAGAAACGGGAAATGCCAGATTACAGCAAGTACTTCTTTCTTTATCCCGAAGCCTTTTACACCCTTCCAGTGGGCGAGGATGTACAGCAATGAAGAGTACATCTCTCGTGCGGCAATTGTAAAACACGCGTTTCATGATCAGCTCAACCGCAAGAGTCTCAAATATAATTGGCACGATGCGGAGATAACCGTCTTAGAAGGTGTTTTTGCCAGAGGAGACCGCAGGGTGGGAAAGGTGCTCTTAGAGGCCTATCGTCTGGGGTGCATCTATGATGCGTGGACGGAAGTTTTCGATTACGGAAAGTGGCTTAAAGCTTTTGAAAATACGGGTGCGGACATGGCATTCTATAACGAGAGGGAGCGAAAGGCGGATGAGCTTTTCCCCTGGGATTTTATTGACATCGGCGTGACGAAAGAGTTCCTGAGACGAGAGTGGGAGCGTGCCATGAAAGGCGAGGTGACGCCAAACTGCCGGGAGCAGTGTTCCGGGTGCGGCGCGGCAAAATTCGGTGGAGGTGTCTGTTATGAAGGCAAGAATTAAATTCCGTAAATATGGAGTTATGAAGTTTATCGGACATTTGGACGTGATGCGGTATTTTCAGAAGGTCATGCGCCGGGGGGAGATTCCCATTGCGTTTACGGGCGGATACAGTCCTCATATGATCATGTCTTTTGCGCAGCCTTTAGGCGTGGGCGTGACAAGCGACGGAGAATATTTTGATATTGAACTTACAGAATCGATTACATCAAAGCGGGCGGTAACTCAGATGAATAAGGTAATGGCAGAAGGCATCGAGGTAGTAAGTTTTGTAGAGATTCCGGAGGATAAAAAGCAAAGCGGCATGACGATTACTGCCGCCGCCGATTACCGGGTTACGCTGTCGGAGTCTGCGAAGTCGGCCGAAACTATCAGAAGGATACCAAGTCTTTGGAAAGAGAAAGCGGCGAACTTTCTTTCGCAGGAGAAGATTACAGTTGTGAAAGCCACAAAGCGCAGTGAAAAAGAAGTGGATATTAAGCCGATGATCTATGACATGCAGGTGGGTGAGAAAGAAATCTATCTGTTTCTTGCAGCAGGAAGTGAGAATAACCTGAAACCGGATCTGGTAATGAGTGCGTTTCTTGATTTTATGGGAAAAGACAAAGACAAGAATCCGATGCATTTTCACAGGATGGATGTGTATGCGAAAAATCCGAAGGTTCCGGCTGATTCCAAAAAAGCACATGTAAGAGGAAAAGGTCTGGTGACACTTGAAAGCTTGGGAAGGGAGATTATATAAAGATTTATATAAAGAGATCTTCAGGAAAAATTCTAATGAGGGATTGATATGAGCAAAAAGGAACTGAAAACAAATGCCATGCGGATTCTGGACAGGCAGAAGATCGCTTATGAATATGAGACCTATGAATGTGATGAATTTACCGACGGCATCCATGTGGCTGATATGCTTGGGCATGAGCACCATCTGGTGTATAAGACGCTGGTGACTGTCGGGAGAAGCGGCGGATATTATGTGTTCGTGATACCCATCGAAGAAGAGATCGATTTTAAGAAGGCGGCGAAAGCGGTAGGGGAGAAATCCTTATCCATGCTGCCCTTAAAAGAGCTGACAAATGTAACCGGATATGTGCGGGGAGGCTGCACAGCGATCGGGATGAAGAAACAGTATCCTGCAAGAATACAAAAAGAAGCGAAGGAGCTCCCCTATCTGTATGTGAGCGGCGGAAAAGTAGGGATGCAGATAAAGCTTGCTCCGGAGGATTTACGAAAGGCGGCGGGAGCGGAATATGCGGACGTGATCTTGTAATAGATGAGCGAAAAGTCAATCGTTGGGAACGTCAGGCGAGAAATGAGACGGCAGGATAAAGGGTGATAGGATGCAGGATAACAGGATAAAAGGTGATAGGATGCAGGATAACAGGATAAAAGGTGATAGGATGCAGAATAACAGAATACAGATTGAAAAGCTACAAAAAATAATGAAAGAAGCAGAGGCGGTCGTTTTTGATATCGGCAATGTGCTGGCTGCGTTCAAATGGGAGGACTATCTTCATTCTCTTGGATTTGATGCGAAGACTTATGAACATGTCGCAGACGCCATGTTCCGGAATGAGGACTGGGATGCGGGAGATTCCGGGCTTGTCACCACAGAACAGTGGCTTAATCTGTTCATCGAGAATGATCCGGCTTATGAGGCTCAGATTCGGGATACCTTTGAAAACTTCGGCAGATCGATCGTTCCTTACGAATATACAAAACCATGGACAACCATGCTGAAGCAACAGATGAAAAGGCTTTATTTTCTGTCCAATTACTCGGATGAGATGTACCGCCAGTCGAAGGAGCAGTTGGATTTTCTCGGATACTTTGACGGAGGAGTGTTCTCGTGGGAAGAAAAGTGCATGAAGCCGGATGAGAGGATTTATAAAATCCTTCTTGAACGTTACCGCCTGAAGCCTGAAAAGTGCGTTTTCTTTGACGATCGCATGGAAAATGTGGAGGGTGCACGAAAGGCCGGGATGCAGGCTTTCTTATTTCATACAGATATTCCGTTGCAGTTATCGAAAAAAAGTTGTAATATATAAAAGATTGAGTTCGATGAAGAGAGTGAAATTGGAGGAATACTGATAAGATGAAGAAGGTAGTTAAGTTTGGAGGCAGTTCATTGGCCAGCGCGGAACAGTTTCGGAAGGCTGGTTCGATCATCCGCAATGACAGTGCAAGGCGCTATGTGATCCCGTCTGCTCCGGGCAAGCGCAACCCGGATGACACGAAAGTGACGGATATGCTGTATCAGTGTTATAAGCAGGCGATTCTGGATGATGACAGGGAACAGGATTTTGAAGAGATCCTTGCGCAGATCAAGCAGAGATATGATGAGATTATTAGTGGACTTAATCTGGAATTATCTCTGGATGAAGAGTTTAAAGTGATTCGGGAGAACTTTTGTAAAAAAATAGGGAGAGATTATGCGGCGTCCCGCGGAGAATATTTGAACGGGATTATTATGGCGGCATATCTGGGATATACATTTATTGACGCGGCGGAAGTTATTTGCTTTAATGAAAGCGGGGAGTTTGCTGCAGAGTTGACGAACAATACGCTGACCGCGCGTCTTGAGGATATTGACTGTGCAGTGATTCCGGGATTTTACGGCGCTTTGCCGGACGGAAAGGTAAAGACGTTTTCACGGGGCGGCTCCGATGTCACGGGTTCTATCGTGTCGCGGGCGGTGCAGGCGGACATCTATGAGAACTGGACGGATGTATCGGGCTTTTTGATCGCAGATCCGAGGATCATCCCCAATGCCAGAACGATTGATGTGATAACTTACAGGGAACTTCGGGAGTTATCTTACATGGGGGCGACTGTGCTTCATGAGGATGCGATATTTCCGGTGAAAAAGGCAGGGATTCCGATTAATATCCGCAATACGAACCGCCCGGAGGATAAGGGAACCCTTATCGTAGAAGCGACTTGTCAGAAGCCGCGGTTTGTCATTACCGGGGTTACAGGGAAGAAGGACTTTGCTTCCGTCACTGTAGAAAAGGCGATGATGAATTCAGAGGTAGGCTTCTGTAAAAAGGTGCTTGAGGTTTTTGAAAAGAATGGGGTTTCCATTGAGCATATGCCGTCAGGCATTGATACGATGACGATCGTCGTTCATCAGGATGAGTTTCAGGAGAAAGAGCAGAAGGTGATCGCAGGCATTCACCGCGCAGTAGAGCCGGATTTCCTTGAACTGGAATCAGACATTGCACTTGTGGCAGTTGTAGGGCGCGGTATGAAAGCGACGAGAGGTACGTCAGGACGTATTTTCTCTGCGTTATCCCACGCGAATGTCAATGTGAAGATGATCGATCAGGGTTCCAGTGAGCTGAATATCATCATCGGAGTCAGAAACCATGATTTTGAAGAGGCAATAAAGGCGATTTACGATATCTTTGTGACAACACAGCTTTAAGAATACAAGCGGCGAAAGATGAAGGAGGTATCCTATGAATATTTTGTTTTTTCTAAAGCCAAAGAGCGAATTGGCTTATATATATGATTACCATACAGTACGGCAGGCGATGGAGGTTATGGAACATTACAAATATTCCTGTGTTCCGATTCTTGATAAGGATGGGAAATATAAAGGGACAATCACAGAAGGAGACCTTCTCTGGGGGCTTAAGAAGGAAAATAAGATGAATATGAAGGCCGCAGAAGATATCAGCGTCATGAAGATTGGGCGGAGAAATGACTACCAGTGTGTGATGGGAACTTCCAAGATGGAGGATCTGATAGACCGTGCCATGGAGCAGAATTTTGTTCCGGTAGTCGATGATATGGGACAATTCATTGGAATCATTACGCGCAGAGATATCATTGGATATTTCTACAATAACTATAACAAGATGAGAGGACAGGCGGAACATGATCATTGACTTTCACACACATATGTTTCCAGAGTCAATTGCAGAGCGTACGATCGCTAAGCTTTCAGAATGTGTACATAAAGCCCCGGAGACAGACGGGACTTATGAAGGGCTTCTTAAGTCCGCACGGGAGGCAGGGATTGACTGCTCTGTTGTGCTGCCGATAGCCACAAAACCTTCTCAGTTCCGTACGATCAATGAATTTGCTTCCCGCTTCCTTGAAGGTGAGGTCCTCTCTTTTGGAAGCTTGCACCCGACTTCTTCTGATTTTAAGGCGGAACTAAGAGAGATCAAGGCCATGGGTCTTAAAGGCATCAAGCTTCACCCGGATTATCAGGATATGTATTTTAATGATATTCGTTATAAACGGGTCGTATCATATGCTTCAGAACTGGGCATGATGATAAGTGTACATGCCGGATTAGATCCGAAATGCCCGAATGATATCCACTGCACGCCCCGGATGGCGGCGGAACTTCTCGACGATGTCAGGCCGGAGAAGCTTATACTTGCACATCTTGGCGGGAATCAGCAGTGGGATGATGTGGAGAGATATCTTGTGGGGAAGAATGTGTATTTGGATACGGGAGTTGTCTTTGACTATATCGGGCAGGAGCAGTTTCTGCGGATCATGCGCTCCCATGGGAGCGATAAGATATTATTTGGAACGGACAGTCCGTGGGCAGGGCAGAAAAGATTCGTGGATGTGATGGAAGAGATGGATATGACGCAGGAAGAACGGGAAAATGTGATGTGGAAGAATGGGGATAGACTTTTAAACAAAAAAGAGGTATAATAAATTAAATATGTCGATAATAAGTACATAAGAAGAAAAGGAAGGTTTACTTTTTGTTATGATAGGAACAGGGAGAAGAAGGGCTATTTTAATAGGAGTTTTAGATGCACTGATTGTGATATTCAGTGCATTATTGGCATTGGCGCTGAGATTTAATTTTGACAGGATTCCTGACGAATATCTGAGACCCGCCATATTTTGTCTGCCTATAGATATTGTGATTACTGTATGTGTAATGCGTTTTTTTAAACTCTATAACAGAGTTTGGACATATGCATCGATGGAAGAAAGCATGTCTATATTAAAAGCTACTGTCTGCATAGAAACCATTTTTGTTCTGTATCATACTTTTTTTCAGATACCAATGCCTAGAAGTTTTTATGTTTTTGATGTGGCTTCATTATTTCTCCTGTTTTTAGCGCTTCGTTTTGGAAAGCGTATTCAAAAACAGTTATTTCCGGGTAAATCAGATAATGGAGCTAAGAAAAGAACGTTACTTATAGGCGGCGGCTCTGCAGCGTCTATTTTAATACAAGAAACACAGCGCATTTCTCGCAGTCCGAGAGAAATTATTTGTATTATTGACGACAATATTAATAAAAAAGGAAAATATCTCAGGAATATTCCGATTGTCGGTACAAGAGAAGATATTCCTGTGGTCGTGAAAAGGTATAAGATTGATGAAATCATCATTGCGATTCCGTCAGCTACATCAAAAATGGTAAAAGAACTGCTTGAGGAATGCCATAAGACAGAGGCTAAGGTCAAAATACTGCCGGCAATCGCAGCTGGATTCACAGAATCTTTATCCGACATGGTTCGGGAAGTGCGGTATGAAGATCTTTTAGGAAGAGACCCTGTAAAAGTTAATCAGGCAGGGATTGGTGCCTTTCTAGCAGAGAAAACTGTACTGGTAACCGGCGGAGGCGGTTCTATTGGCTCTGAATTGTGCCGTCAGATTGTGAAATACAAACCAGAAAGATTGATTATATTTGATATTTATGAGAATAATGCTTATGAAATTCAGATGGAATTGGAACGTCATTATCCTGAACTACAGATTATTACACTTATTGGATCAGTGAGGGATTATGATCGTTTGGACAAGGTTTTTAAAGTATATAAGCCGCAGGTTATCTACCATGCAGCTGCCCATAAGCATGTTCCTCTGATGGAAGACTCTCCGAACGAGGCGATTAAGAATAATTGTCTTGGAACATTTAATATGGCAAAATTGGCGGATATATATAAGGCAGAGAATTTTACATTGATTTCTACAGATAAGGCGGTACGTCCAACTAATGTGATGGGTGCGACAAAGCGAATCTGCGAGATGATTATTCAGAGTTACGCGAAAAGATCAGAGAACACCAGATATGCGGCGGTTCGCTTTGGAAATGTGCTTGGGAGCAACGGTTCTGTGATTCCCTTGTTCTTAAAGCAGATTGAAGAAGGCGGACCGGTAACAGTAACACATAGGGAAATTACGCGGTTTTTTATGACGATTCCGGAGGCTGTCTCATTGGTATTGCAGGCCAGCCTATTTGCGAATGGGGGAGAGATCTTTGTTCTTGATATGGGAAAACCTGTAAAAATATATGAGTTGGCGGAGAATCTTATTCGGATGAAAGGCTATAAGCCGAACGAGGATATACTGATCGAGATAAGCGGGCTTCGGCCGGGGGAAAAGCTTTATGAGGAGCTTTTGATGGATGAAGAAGGACTTACAAAAACCGCTAATGAGAAGATATTTGTAGGACATCCTATTAAGATGGATGAGAAGAGATTTTTTGAGGAACTGGATAAACTGATAGCTTTGAGTCAAACGAATGGAGATAATATACAGACGGCATTATCAGAGGTTTGCATCACTTATAAAAGGAAAGCATAATGGTAGGGGATATGGCAAACAGATGTATACTGGAATTCATACTTAACGTATAATGAGGTGGTCATATTATATGAGATGGAAAGATATATTTCGAACTCAAAGGAATGTTTATGTTCTTGTGTGGATCTTGATCGGTTTTGTGTTGGACTATATTAGCTGTTCTGTAATATTAAGCGGCAGCACATCGGTAACCAGTTTATATGATGTGGGGAATGTGTACGAGATACGGGATAATGTATATAGAACGGCAATTACTTTGGAAAAAGGGCATCAGGAAAATTCGGGGAAAGTAGTGTTAGATGATGGTCTTTATGAGTACGAAATAGAGGTAGAAAAGAATGAAAATCAATATAAATAT
>OFFJ01001233.1_pt1 | contig 19397 bp, 21 predicted proteins | sample 1521261 | NCBI WGS metagenome assembly OFFJ01 (sample SAMEA3504122, study PRJEB24116) | mouse gut metagenome | biome: mouse gut; feature: mouse-associated habitat; material: faeces | place: Denmark | collected 2011 | reverse complement strand
GAAGCTGGGCTTCGAGCGCAACACCGTGGGCCTGATGCCCCTGATCGAGACGGCCCTGGGCGTGGAGAACGCCTTTGCCATCGCCTCGGCCAGCAGCCGGGTAGAGGCCCTGTTCCTGGGGGCGGAGGACCTCACCGCCGATCTGCGCTGCCAGCGCACCAAGGCCGGCCGGGAGATCGAGTACGCCCGTCCCCGCCTGGTGACGGCGGCCCGGGCGGCGGGCGCGGGATTCCGGTGGTGGCCTGCAGGGATGACATAGTGGGAGCCGTGTGCCGCAGGTGGGTGGACGAAGTATTGATTGTGCAGCCCCAGGGGGCGCCACACCCCGGGGAACTGGTGGCGGACCTGGCCGGGATGGGGGTCGTGGTGCACCTGGGGCTGTTCGACTCCGGGGAGGAGGCCGGGATGAGGCAGTTTGTGGGGCATGTGGGGGACTACACCGTGCTGACCACAAGCATCGGCTACGCCACTCCCCTGCAGCAGTTTGCCAAGCGCGCCATGGACATCGCGGGCGGGCTTGCGGGGTGCCTTGCCACGGGGGTGCTGTTTCTGGTACTGGCACCGGCGATTCTGGTAACGTCGCCGGGCCCTGTGTTTTTCATGCAGGAGAGGATCGGCAGGAATGGGAAGCGGTTCAGGATATACAAATTCCGGAGCATGTACACGGACGCAGAGGCCCGGAAGCAGGAGCTTCTGGAGAAAAACCGGGTGGAGGGCGGGTTGATGTTCAAGATGGAGGCGGACCCCCGGATTATCGGCTGTAAGGTCATGCCGGACGGGACGGTGAAAAAGGGCTTCGGGAACTTCATCCGCGACCACAGCCTGGATGAGTTCCCCCAGTTTCTCAACGTGCTGAAGGGAGACATGAGCCTGGTGGGGACCAGGCCGCCCACGGTGGACGAGTGGGAGAGGTACCGTCCCCACCACCGGGCCAGGCTGGCGGTACGGCCCGGGATCACGGGGCTGTGGCAGGTCAGCGGCAGGAGCAGGATCACGGACTTCGAGGAAGTGGTAAAACTGGACACCAGATACATCACGGAGTGGAGCATGGGGCTGGACCTGCGAATTTTACTGAAGACGGTGAGGGTGGTGTTTGGCAAAGACGGGGCCATGTGAACAAGGATATGGAATAACAATTATTTGCGGAATGAGAAGATGGGAATGGCAGGTTGGCAGATTTATAAAGGATATGGATGTTCAAGGTTATAGACATGAAGGAATAGGATATGTCAGGTGAAAATGATAATTACCAGGGACAAAAAGTACTGAAAGGCTTTTTCTGGCGGTTTGCGGAGCGGTGCGGTGCCCAGGGCGTGACATTTGTGGTATCCGTTGTGCTGGCAAGGCTTCTGGACCCGGAAGTGTACGGAATGATTGCCCTGGTGACAGTGTTTACCACCATTCTGCAGGTCTTCGTGGACAGCGGCATGGGAAGCGCGCTGATCCGGAAAAAGGACGCGGATGACCTGGATTTTTCAACAGTCTTTTATTTTAATCTGCTGGCCTGCGGGATCCTATATCTTGGGATATTTCTGGCGGCGCCGCTGATAGCGGGGTTTTACGGTTTTCCGGAACTGACAGCGGTGGTGCGGGTGCTGGGACTGACAGTGGTGGTTTCGGGGGTGAAGAATGTACAGCAGGCATATGTGTCAAGACATATGCTGTTCCGGCGTTTCTTCTGGGCCACCCTGGGGGGCACCGCGGGGGCGGCAGCCGTGGGGACTGTCCTGGCATACCTGGGATACGGCGTGTGGGCCCTGGTGGCGCAGCAGCTGTTCAACCTGTCCGTGGACACGGTGATTCTCTGGATTACCGTGAAATGGCGGCCAAAGCCCGTGTTCTCCCTGGAGAGGCTGGGGGCGCTGTTCGGGTTCGGCTGGAAGATGCTTGCCTCGGCCCTGCTGGATACCTGCTACAATAATGTCCGGCAGCTGGCCATAGGAAAGTTGTATTCCTCCGGTGACCTTGCCTTTTATAACCGGGGAAGGCAGTTTCCGGACCTGGTGGTCAGTAATATCAACACATCCATAGACAGCGTGCTGCTGCCGGCAATGGCTGACGTGCAGGACGACACCGGCAGGGTCAGGGAGATGACCCGAAGGTCCATTCAGACCAGCGTGTATGCCATGGCACCGCTGCTGGTGGGCATCATCTGCACGGCGCCGGTACTGGTAAGCACCGTGCTGACGGACAAGTGGCTTCCCTGCATTCCGTATTTGCGTATTTTCTGTATCACCTACATTTTTTATCCCATTCACACGGCAAACCTGAATGCCATAAAGGCCATGGGACGCAGTGATCTGTTCCTGAAGCTTGAGATCATGAAAAAAGGGGTGGGGCTGGCCCTGCTGCTGGCCACCATGCGGTTCGGGGTCATGGCAATGGCATACAGCCTGCTGGTGAGCAGTGTGTTCAGCCAGATGATAAATGCCTGGCCCAACAGGAAGCTGCTGGATTACGGATACAGGGAACAGCTGCGGGACATCCTGCCCAGCATCCTGCTGGCGCTGTTCATGGGGCTGGCAGTGTGGGGGGTGTCGCTGCTGCCCCTGCCGCCCCTGCTGGTTCTGGCGGTGCAGGTGGTGTTCGGTGCAGAGGTTTACCTCACGGGATCCGCACTTTTCGGACTGGATGCGTTTGTCTACCTGTGGCGCAGGCTGAAGGCGGCAGCCGGGGGACAGGCAGGCGGGAAAGGAAATGAAAAGACATGAAGGTGGGAATTATGCAGCCGTACTTTATGCCGTATATGGGATACTGGCAGCTGCTGGCGGCAGTGGACAGGTACGTGGTATATGATGACGTGAACTTCATCAAGCAGGGCTGGGTCAACCGGAACCGGATCCTGGTAAACGGGAAGCCCGGGTACATCAATGTGCCCATGCTGGGGGCAGGCTCCAACAGAAAGATCAATGAAATCGGTGTCAACAATGACATGCGCCTGGTCCGGAAAAACCTGCGGATGATAGGAAACCTGTACGGGAAGGCGCCGTACTACAGGGAAGTATCCGCGTTGCTGGAAGCGGTACTGTCCTGCGGGAAGGACAACCTTGCGGAATACCTGACAGAATCCATAAAGGCGGTCTGCGGTTACCTTGGGATCGGGACGGAACTGGTGATATCGTCCTCCCTTGACAAGGACTGCAGCCTGAAGGGACAGGACAAGGTGCTGGAGATCTGCAGGCTGCTGGGTGCGGATGAGTACTACAATGCCATAGGGGGAAGGGAGCTGTATTCCGGCGGGGCCTTTGCGGAAAAGGGGATCAGCCTGAAGTTCCTGCAGACGGATGACCTGGAATACGCCCAGTTCGGGCAGGGGTTTGTGGGAAACCTTTCCATTATTGACGTGATGATGTTCAATTCAGTCAGGGAGATAAAAGAAATGCTGGAAAAATACACACTGGTTCCGGGCGCATGAAACCGGCCGGGGACAGGGGGCCCGCAAAGGGAAAATACGGCCCTTTATCCGGGAAGGCCGGAAGCGGGGCCTGCCGGGACACAAAAACGCAGGCCACAGGGAGGAAGATTGAAAATTGAAAATTTTCAATCCCAAGTTTGTGTCTGCACGGCATCCACAAACTTGACATGCGCAAAAGGCCGCGCAGAAATGGAGGAAAAATGAAGGAAATCGGCGGCTACATGGAACTGGACACATACGGCCTTCCCATGCTGCACCGGGGGGCGCTGGCGCTGAACTGCGGGAGGAACTGCCTTGCGTTCCTGGCAGGGGCAAGGAAAATCCGCAGGATTGCACTGCCTTACTTTCTCTGCGGCTGTGTGGGGGACGTCTGCCGGAGGGAGGGCGTGGAAACAAGGCATTACCATATAGGCCCGGACTTCCGCCCGGTGGAACCGGAGCTCCGGGAGGGGGAATGGCTGTACGTGGTCAATTACTACGGGCAGCTGGACGACCGGTTCCTGGAGGGACTGGCGGAAAGGCACGGGAGGGTGATCGTGGACAATGCCCAGGCCTATTTCCGGATGCCGGCGGCAGGCGTGGACACGCTTTACACCTGCCGGAAGTTTTTCGGCGTGGCGGACGGGGCCTTCCTGTACACGGACGCCGCCCCGGAGGGGGAGCTGCCCCGGGACGAGTCCTTCGGGCGGATGAACTTCCTGCTGGGGAGGTACGAGCACGGGGCAGCCGGGTTTTACCCGGAATACGTACGGAACGACCTTTCCTTCGGGGGGGAGCCGGTAAGGCGGATGTCCAGGCTGACGGAAAACCTGCTGCACGGGATTGACTACGGGGCGGTGGAAAGGCGCAGGACGGAAAACTTCCGGATCCTCCACGGGGCGTTCCGGGAGGTGAACCGGCTGGAGCTGTCCGTGCCGGAGGGTGCGTTCATGTACCCGCTGTACATAAGGAACGGGGCAGCGGCCAGGAAGCGGCTCCTGGAGGAAAAAATCTACATCCCCACCCTGTGGCCGGACGCGGGAGGGGACGCCGGGGAGCGGGACATGGCAGAAAACATCCTGCCCCTGCCAGTGGACCAGAGGTACGGCAGGGAGGAAATGGAATACATGGTCCGCAAAATAAATCATGTGAGAAAGGAGCTGTAACCATGGTACACAGTCTGCTGTTTGTCCCGGCAAGGGAAAAGATGCTTGGCAAAATAAGCGGTTTCGAGGCGGATGGCTATGTCATTGACCTGGAGGATTCCATAAGGCGGGAGGAGAAGGGGGAGGCGCTGGCAAATGCCGTGCATTTCCTGGAACAGCCGGGACGGGGGGACAGGACCCTGTTTGTACGGCTGAACAAGGAAAATTACATGGAGGAGGCGGAAAGGCTCGGAAAGTTTGCCGGGCTTGGTTTTATGCTGCCGAAATTTGAGGACGGCGGGGAATACCTGGAGGGAAGGAAAATATGGGAGGAACACAGTGTAATGGCCCTGATAGAGACTCCGAAAGGGCTGGTACGGCTTCCTTCCATTGCGGAGGAGAACTGGGTTGACGGCCTTGCGTTCGGGGCGGAGGACTACACTGCAGCCGTAAACATGGGGAACAGGTTCCAGAACCTCTCCTACCAGAAGAACAGGCTGGTGACATATGCCAGGGCGTACGGAAAAACAGTGTATGACACTCCCAGCTTCCAGACCGGGGACTGGGATGCATTCACGGCAGAGGTGGACAATGCCGTGGAACTGGGGTTTGACGGCAAGCTTTCCATACACCCGAAACACGTGGGATACATAAACGCCGCATTTTCCAGGGAGGACCTGGGGAAACTGCGGGAAATCGTGCAGGAATACGAGAACTGCGGGCAGGCGGTCCTGGTTTTCGGGGGAAGGCCTTACGAAAGGATGCATATAGAGAGGTTCAGGAGAATTTTAAGGGAAAACGGAGGGATATAGCATGGAACTGCATGGAAGGAAGGTTGTCCTGCGTGCCGTCGAGGAGGAGGACACGGAGATGCTCCGGGAACTGACAAACAGCCCGGACTACGAGAAAATGATTGTGGGCTGGGCGTTCCCGGTTTCCAGGAAGGACCAGGAGAAATGGTTCCTGGGGTGCGAGAACGGGCTGGACAGGCTGCGCTACACCATAGTGACGGAGGCAGACGGCGCGGTGGGCATGATAGGGCTCCGGGACATTGACTGGAAAAACGGCGTGGCAAGCGGGCTGGGAATGCGGATAGCAAAAAAGGAGATCAGGACAAGGGGACTCGCCACGGATGCCTGGATGACCCTCATGAGGTATGCGTTCGGGGAACTGCGGCTGAACCGGATCAACGGCAGTGCCCTTGCCTACAATGGCGCATCCCTGAGGGTGTGTGAAAAAGTGGGATTCAGGGTGGAGGGAACCCTGCGGGAGGCAGTCTACAAGGGGGGAAAATATGTGGACGTGGTGATGATGGGATGCCTGAGGAGCGACTACGAGGCACTTGTGGAACAGAACGGCTACTGGAAGGACGGGGAGGCATAGATGGAAGGAAGTTTTATACATGAAACCGCGCTGGTCAGGGACTCGGACATGGGCCCGGTAAAAATCTTCCGCAATGCCGTGGTGGAAAAAACCGTGCTGGGTGCCGGATGCTCGGTGGGTGACGACACGACAGTCGAGAGGTGCCGCCTTGGAAACAACGTGGTGATAAACCGGAGGTGCTATGTCAATGACAGCGTGGTGGGCAGGTACACCTATGCGGGCATCAACACCACGGTGAACTTTTCGCGCATTGGCGCATTCTGTTCCCTGGCCCGCAACGTGGACATAGGGGGATTTGACCATGACTACCGCAGGGTGACCACGGTACCGGCATTCAGGCTTGACCAGATGCGCAGGGGCGGGGGAAAACTGGGAGACGTGGACATGTGCGGCGGTTACTGTGAAATCGGCAGTGACGTGTGGATCGCGGCCGGGGCACAGGTCCTGCACAGGGTAAAGGTTGGTGACGGCGCCGTGGTGGGTGGTGGGGCAGTTGTGACCCGGGACGTCCCCGCATACGCGGTCGTGGCAGGCGTCCCGGCCAGGATTATCGGCTACAGGTGTCCCGGCCATTTTATAAAAAGACTCCTGGACATCAAATGGTGGGACTGGCCCGAGGAGGTTATAACGGAAAACATGGGGAGGCTGGCAGGCAGTGACATTTCGGAGGAAGTACTGGAATGGATGGAAGGCATTTCCGGCAGCCTCAGGGAAGGATGACGGACAGCATGCAGCCGGAGGAAACAGAGATGGAAGAAAAAATAATGGTCACCCGGTCATCCATGCCGGAATTCGGGGAGTACATGGAGGAAATCAGGGAAATCTGGGACTCCCGGTGGCTGACGAACATGGGCGTGAAGCACCGGGAGCTGCAGGAGGGCCTGCGGGAATACCTGGGCGTGGAGAACGTGGAGCTGCTGTCAAACGGCCACATGGCGCTGGAGCTGACGCTGCAGGCCATGAACCTGCAGGGGGAGGTCATCACCACGCCCTTCACCTTTGCCTCCACCACCCATGCCATAGTGCGAAACGGCCTGGAGCCGGTGTTCTGCGACATAGACCCGGTGACGTACACCATGGACCCGGGGAGGCTGGAGGGCCTGGTCACGGACCGGACCTGCGCGGTGATGCCGGTGCACGTGTACGGAAACGTGTGCGACGTGGAGGAGGTGGAGAGGATAGCCCGCAAATACGAGCTGAAGGTGGTGTATGACGCGGCCCACGCCTTCGGGGAGACCTACAGGGGGAGGGGGATCGGCAGCTTCGGGGACGCCTCGTGCTTCAGCTTCCACGCCACCAAGGTGTTCAACAGCATAGAGGGAGGGGCGTCCTGCTTCCGTGACGGGAGGCTTGGGGAGGCCCTGTACGAGCTGAAGAACTTCGGGATCCGGGGACCGGAGGAGGTGAGCGGCGTTGGGGCCAACGCGAAGATGAACGAGTTCTGCGCGGCCATGGGGCTGTGCAACCTGAGGCACGTGGGGGAGGAAATCGGGAAGAGGAGGAAGGTGTGGGAGAGGTACCGGGGGAACCTGGAAGGCGTGGAGGGACTGGTGCTGAACGCCGTGCAGGGGGACGTGGAACCCAACTATGCCTATTTCCCGGTGCTGTTCGAGGAAAGGCAGTTCGGTGCAAGCCGGGGGGAGGTGTACGGGAGGCTTCTGGAAAAGGGGATCTGTGCCAGGAAATACTTCTATCCCCTGACAAACACGTTTTCGTGCTTCCGTGGGAAATACGACGCGGGGCAGACGCCGGTGGCGCTGCATGTTTCCAGGCGCATCCTGACGCTGCCGCTCTATGCGGACCTGGCGCTGGAGGACGTGGACCGGATCTGCAGGATCATTCTGGACTGCAGAGTTTAATATGGCAGAAGAAACACAGAGCCTGAAGAAGCAGTGACGCAGCATGGGAGTGCCGGATATGAGAGTGGGGGCGATGCATGAAAATATGTATGGTAGGTTCATCAGGAGGACATTTGACACATTTGTATATGTTAAAACCTTTTTGGAAAGGAAAAGAGCGGTTCTGGGTTACGTTTGATAAGGAAGATGCCAGAAGTCTGCTGCAGGGGGAGAAATTGTATTTCTGCCATTATCCAACGAACAGAAGTTTAAAGGCACTGCTGCTCAATACAAGATTTGCATGGAAGCTGATACGGAGGGAAAAGCCGGATCTGATTATTTCATCCGGCGCGGCGGTAGCTGTCCCCTTCTTTTATATAGGAAAGCTAATGGGGGCGAAACTGATATATATAGAGGTTTTTGACCGCATAGATAAACCTACGATGACCGGAAAAATGGTATATCCTATTACAGACCGGTTTATTGTGCAGTGGGAAGAACTGAAAAAGGTATATCCGAAGGCTTTGAACCTGGGAAGTATCTTTTGAAAAGAGAAGGCAAAGGGACAGGGTTTTTATGATTGGCAGTGTCATGGACGTATCATTGCGTGTCAGGAGATTATGAATGATATTTGTAACAGTGGGAACACATGAACAACAGTTTGACCGGTTACTTGCGGAAATAGACCGGTTACGGGAAAATATGGTTTTGAAAGATGATGTGATGGCACAGACCGGATTCAGCAGCTACGAACCGGAGCATTGTCAATGGAGCAGACTGCTTTCCTGTCAGGATATGGACAGATATATAAAGGAAGCAAGAATTGTGATTACCCATGGGGGGCCTGCAAGTTTCATTGCGCCGCTCCGGGAAGGAAAGATACCCATTGTAGTACCAAGGCAGAAACGATTTGGGGAACATGTTAACGACCATCAGGTGGAGTTTTGCAGGATAGTCAGAGAGCGGATGGGAAATATTATTTTAGTGGAAGAGATTGACGGGCTGGGAGACGTGATTGAGAATTACGAAGAAATGGTTCCTGCTTTGAAAAATGGATTAAAAAGCGGCAATCAAAAATTTAATGATGCGTTAGAAAAAATGGTCAGTCAAATGTGGCTGTAATACCGGAGAGAAAAACAGATGGCTGGTGACAGAAAAATTGCTGTGGGAATGGTTTTATTTGAACCGGATAATATACTGCGTTTTAGGGAATGTCTGAATGCACTGATGATTCAGGCAGATAAAATATATATATTTGACAATAGTGTAAACAAGGCAGATATAGAATTTCCGGAATCGGTGGTTTATAAGACAGAGCATGAAAATAAGGGAATTGCGTATGCCCTGAACCAGATTTTCCTAATGGCAGAAAAGGATGGATATGAATGGGTTATTACAATGGATCAGGACTCTGTGCTGCCCGGAGGGATGATTGAAAAATATGGGGAAGTAATTGACAAGGGGATTCAAATTGGCATTGTCTGTCCGCAGGTAATCGATAAACGCCGGGCATATATGACGGTGAAGAAGGATCCGGTGTATGAATACATAGATGCCTGTATTACCTCCGCCAGCTGTACATCTGTAATGGCATGGAAAAAAATCGGAGGATTTGATGAATGGATGTTTATTGATCTGGTGGACAATGAGTTTTGTAAGCGGTTAACCGTTTCCGGATATAAAATATTACGTTTAAACGAGTTTGTTCTGGATCAGGAATTTGGAAAGATCGTGCCCAAATCATATAAAAAACAACAGTTCTGGATTTGGCTGAGTAAATGTCTGCATATTGAAAACATAGCAAAATTTTCCTATAAAAAGTATGTCAGTCCTATGAGGGTGTACTACACAAACAGGAACATCATATATGTCAATAAAAAAATGAAAAAGTATGGTTCTGTGGGATATGAGTGCTATAATTGCAAAAATTATATAGGATTTATATTTTCTTTTATGCTGCCAAGTATCATGAGAGCCCGGCAAAAACTTACAGTTTTGAGGGCAACTGTCAGAGGGATATGGGATGGCTGTAGAAAACAAGTGGTATTATGGGAAATGAACGCTGACAGTACAAAAGTGATATAGAGAAGGGAAAAGCAGGGAGATGGGATGAGAAAAATTTTGGTGGTGAACACCGCGGGGCTGGGACTGGGCGGAATAACGACGCATATGTTAAATTTTCTTGGTTGTTTATCATATGATGATTTTCAGATTGATATCATAGGCACCATCATACTGGACCATAACATTATGGAACGGTTTCAGGAAATTGGGTGTAATGTCATCATATTAAAAAACAGAAAAAAGAATTTGGGAGGGTATATCCGCCAATTGTCTGAACTTATGAAAAAGGAACAATACGATGTGATTCATGTGCACGGAAATTCTGCTACCATGGTATTAGAGTTACGTCTGGCAGAAACAAATGGAATTCCGAAACGAATTGCACATTGTCACAATACAAAGTGCAGTCATCGGCTGGTAAACGAAATGCTCCTGCCATTTTTTAAAAATTCTTATACTGCCGCCGCGGCATGTTCCGGGCTGGCAGGCAGCTGGCTGTTTGGAAGGAATCAGTTTATTGTTTTGCATAATGCAATAGATATCAAAAGATTTCAATATAATGCCCGGGAAAGAGAAAAATACCGGAAATTATTTGGAGTCAGCGACAGCATCTTGTTAGTCGGACATGTGGGACAGTTCAATGAACAGAAAAACCACATAAAACTAATGGGGATATTCAGGGAGCTATTGTCAAAAAAAGAGGCAAAACTGCTTCTTATAGGGGAAGGCGAAAAAAAGCAGCAGGCAGAGGCCTGGGCAGGGGATCATGGAATATCTGACAAGGTAATCTTTGCGGGAATGCGGAATGATGTTGAAAATTTACTTCAGGCAATGGACGTGTTGGTTTTTCCCTCAAAATGGGAAGGATTACCGGTTGTTCTGGTGGAAGCGCAGGCGGCGGGACTTCCAATCGTACTTTCGGATGTGATTTCAAATGAGATTAAACTGATGGAATCGCTGAAATTTTTAAACCTGAATGAAACGGATGCGGTCTGGGCAGATGAAGTTTTAAAAACATATTTCAATGCACAGAAGTCAGGAAGAAGCATAGACAAGGATCGTTTTCAGGATTATGACATCAGCTGTGAAAGCCGGAGACTGATGGAATTATATACGGGGTAAGCGGAAATGAATTCAGTGCGGAATATGAAACGTTTCAATTTTATTTTGTTATTTTTCTTATTTTTTTTACATACGCTGGATAACTATATCAGGGAAGTTCAATGGAACAGAGGGATGATGGTCTTTTTAAAAAATGCTTTTCTGGCAGGAATGGTTTTGCTTTTTCTGATGGAGTTGTATTGTTTTTCGGGAAAAAGAACAATAAAAAGTGTATTTATAGATGAATTAAAGAGCATAATCTGGCTTACGGTTACGTTTGCGGTACTTTCGGTTTATGAAATGCTAAAAAACCAGGGATTTGAAACCGCAACAATAAAGGGGCTGATCCGGCTTCTTATTCCTGTCTTCACTGCCTTTGTGATATTAAATGTTATGGAATTTGATGATATATATCGTGTTATGGCGATATCCCTTTGTTTTATGTTTGCAGGATATGTGGCGGCCCATGTGGGAGATCTCTCCATCGGGAATTTTTGTTCTGTCAGTTTTGTGGACTCCTATTCTCCATTTGAGTCTAATTTTTTTTCACCGGCGGCCATGGGATTTTGTTTATTCTTTTGCTATTTTCGAAAAAATAAGCTGTTCACTTTTCTGAGTGTATTATTTACAATTCTGACATTTAAAAGAATTATGGTTTTATATGCGGTTGTATTACTTTTATTTGGAGGTATGGTTTCAAAATGGAAGGAAATGCCCAAATGGCTTTTGAGAATGCTGGGGGTCATTATTTTCATATTTAGTATCCTGTATATACAGCTGATGCTGGGAAATGTGGCAAAACTGCTCTTTAAATATTTCGGAATAGAAATAAACAGAACAGTTATAGATATATTTTCAATGGGCCGTTCATGGTTTATCCAATTAGTATTGGAAGGGGATTTCAGGAGCGTTGGCTTTATGTCTTCTACAGTTGGTTTTAAAAACATGGAGATGGATTTGCCAATGATCTATATAGAGATGGGGATTCTTTCGGTAGCGGCAACAATATATTTTATGCTCAGACTGGTTAAGAATAATTGGTATGTTTTTGGGATAATAGGATTCTGCCTGCTTGAATTACTGACCTCTCACTGGTTTGACATTACCTATTTCTGGATAGTGGCGTATGTAACGGTTGGCTGTATACAGTACAGACAGCCAGAACCTGATATGGAAAGTAAAACCCCGGGTAATTTGAGACAGATCATAAAACGCTTTGTGAATAGCTGGAGGATAAAAACGTGAAAGTGTCCGTTTTCTGTTTGGCCTATAATCATGAAAAATACATTCGATCTGCATTGAATGGATTTGTGAATCAGAAAACTGATTTTAAATATGAAGTCTTTGTACATGATGACGCATCAACGGATGCCACTCCCCAAATTATTGAGGAATATGCCCATAAGTATCCGGATATCATAAAGCCCATATATCAACAGGAAAATCAGTATGCAAAAGGGATAAAAATACTTGCAACATATATACTCCCCAAAATGACAGGAGAATATATCGCAGTGTGTGAAGGGGACGATTATTGGACGGATCCTTTAAAATTACAACGGCAGGCAGATTTTCTGGATCATAATCCGGAATATGTTGCATGTGTACATAATACAACAAAAAAGGATATGGTGACAGGCCGTGAAGAAGAAATGTATTCTCATTTATGTGATGAGGATATTTTATTTGAGGAAGCCGTTCAGGGAGGGAGTTTTAGCTATCATACCTCCTCTTTAATGTATCGGATGGAATATGCAGGGATAAAACCTGATTTTTATGGGAAAGTCAGCGGCGTAGGTGATTATCAGCTGGCAATATTCCTGACTTTGTCCGGAAAGGTAAGGTTTTTGAATGATAGTATGTCTGTTTACCGGATGAATGTTGCGGAATCCTGGACAATGCGCAACAGACTGGATATGAGGAGAACGGCATCTGTGTATGAGGGAATATCAGATATGCTGGAAGAAGTGAATAAGTATACGGAATTCAGGTATAAGGATATCCTGGAGAACCTGATTCTGAAGAATCAATATTTAAGTCTGCTTTTTGCCGAAAGATATGGTGAACTGCGAAAGGCGCCTTACAGAGACATATTTTATTCGAAAAGTATATTGTACAGGCTGAAAATATACTTCAGACAGTATTTTAATAAATTATATCATTTCTGCAGATATTTTTTTTATGGAAGACGATTATCAAAAAAGAGCATGTAGAAGTTTCATCCGGCTTGCGTTTTGAATAGGAAAGGGCTAAGGATAGTCTGGGAATTATTTTGAATTTTAAAATACAAAAGCAGCAGGAAAGGAACTTACATGAATAAAATAAGGTATTATTTTATAAAAATCAGCAGTGAATTGACATGGAAGAAAATGGCAAACGGTCTCTTTGTGACGGGAATTATTCTGACATTTATGTCATATCAGAATTCTTTTGGGGCGCTTGCCTTTCTCTGTCTTTTTGGAATTACAGGATTGGTGCTCTTTAAAAGAAAAATGATATACCTGGATTTTTATTTTTTTCTGGAGGCTTTGTTTTTCGTATATTGTGCCGGACAGATTTTATTTCGGATTCCTCAATATAATGATAAGGCCTGTCCCCGGCTTGTGGCGCTGGTCAGCTGTAATTTGTTTGAATTGGGTATTTATAATTATTACAGAATCCGCGATGATTTTGAACACCTGGGAAAAACCATTGTGAAAAGTATTGTGATTGCATTGGCGGCTATTATTATAATGAATTTAAACCTGGTGCAGGGAGTCCGGCTGATCAGGGGAATAAAGATAGCAGGAAAATCCTTTGGAAATGTTAATGTAGCGGTTTTTGGCTGGACTGCAGGTCTGGGGCTGCTATTGTGTTGTATTCTGGGGAATAAGATGAAGCAGCGGCAGTTTTATGCCTGTTATGCTTTTTTTAGTTTTGCGGTCATTATTTCCGGGACCAGACATGCATTGCCGCTGATCGTGGTGGCATTTCTGCTGACCAGAATTATGAAAAGCGGCAATGGGGAAAGATCCCTGAAAAACTATTTGCGGGATGTACTTTATACGGTGATACTGGGAACAGCACTTGTCTTTCTGGTACTGAGGGTTCCTTACTTATATCAGGAGATAGGCAGCAGGCTGGAAGAAGTTTTTCTATATTTGTTTACCGGGAAAAGTTATGGGGGTTCCCTGACGGACAGAATGGAACTGCTGCACAGCGGAATAGGGGCGTTTCTGGAGAGCCCGGTCTGGGGATGGGGACTGGACAATTTTTCGGACTTGTTTGATCAGGGAAGGTACGACGCACATAATAATTATTTGGAAATAGCTGCAAGCGGCGGAATCATTGGAACCGGTATTTATTTTAGCAAGTATGTTTATTTGATATTACGCCTGATAAAGTGTGAGAGCAGGACGGGGGGGCAGGAAAAAAAGAGATATTTATGTATGATACTGGCATTTTTGGCATGTGCAGTACTGGAATTCTGGAATATAACATACTATTCCAGAAAAACATTTTTATTTTATATCCTTATTCTGGCTTACGTGGGCAGAGGGCAAAGGGGAAAATGAAGTTTCCTACACAGTTTCGGTATCTATTCCAGTAAAAAGCGGCCTGAAACAAAGGACAGATGCCAAAAACTGGTTGGTTTTCTGCCTTCAACAGGGTATAATATAATTAGTATTATCAAGAATCCTGAAAAGGGGTGTGCAATATGGGGTTTTCGTCGAAGCAGTGCGTTCATGAGATAAGCAGGCTGAGATTTGAAGGCAATCTGCCTGCGGCAATTGAACGCTGTCATGATGCCATATCTGTCTATTCAGAAGATAATTTTTTCTACAAAGTATTGGGCGATTTGTACTTTCAGGAAAAAAACTATGTGGCTGCTTCCCAGGCATATTTAGAAGACTTAAAACGTCTGTCAAGGAAGCCTGAGCATTTTAAGGCTTTTGCTCGTTTTTACAGGCAATTTGACTCTGAAGCTGACGCAGACTTACGCGATCAGTTCCGCGGGAAAATCATCAAAGCAATCAAAGATAATGAAATAGCACCCAACATTCATCAACTCTTGGTGGAGACATTTGGCGATATCTTTGTTATTGATGATGATTTGACAACCATACTGCGCAAAAGTGAAAGTGACCACAATCTTGGTGAGATAAAAAGGTTTATTAAGTCGGCTTCTGCTAACGACGTGCGTTCCCTTATTTTTCATCAAATACGCCAGGAGAACTATGCAAATACAAAAACAAAAGAGTATCTTATTTCGGTGGCAGAAAAAAACGCACTGTATTTAGAAGCTCAGCTGCTTGTGGGAAAAATAATTGCGAAGCAGGAGCCGCCCAATCCAACGCTGATTCGTACTCTTTTACGGATGAGCCGTAAGCAGCAGGATTATCATTATGCCGAAGAGCTCGTTGGGATTGATGAAGAACTTGTCAAAAAAAGCGATTTCAACATTCAGTATGAACTAGTGTATTACTTTGACAGCGCCGGCGACAGCGATTTGTTGGATAAAACGCTCAAAAAAATGCGTAATAGTGCAGAGGGCAGCATCCCGATTGCAAGAACTCTTTATAATTTTTATCTCACATTTGACCGTTTTGAGGATGCGCAGAATCTGTCCGAGCATATACAAAATCTCCTTGATCTAAAACGTGCAGAGGGGAAAAAACATCAACGTAGCCAGGAGCAGCTTGAATCTGAACAGATTGTGTGGCAGCGGGTAAAAGATCTTGTTTCTGAAAAAGAGCATAACCGTCAGATGCTGGCTCTGCGAGATTTGCTGAAAGGTTTTTCCCATGAATTAGGCCAGCCAATCACAAATATCCGCTATAAAGTGCAGCTACAACAGCTGCGTATAGAACGCGGAATAGGAAATATGGACGAAATACAGGATTTGTTTGTTACAATCCTGGCTCAGACGGAACGTATTGGTTTTATGCTTGACCGTTTCAGGCCGATTGTATCAAGTAAAAGCGTACAAGAGATTTTCAGTGTCAACGATTGCATGAAACAAGTATTTACTGACTTATCGGATCGCCTAAGCCAAAGCAGGATCACGTATAGTTTCCGGGAGGACTCCAAAGTAAGCTTGTTTGGGGATAGAATTCAGTTTTCCCAGATTTTTTATAATTTGGTGCTAAATTCTATGCAGGCTATTGGAGAAAATGGAAAAATTGACGTCAGAATTTCAACCGTCAAGAATAGTATAAGGATACTTTTTTCGGATAACGGTTCCGGAATTCCGGAAGATTACAGAAAAAAGATATTTGAACCCTTTTTCTCCACAAAGGATCCTGCTTCCGGAAATGGTGGTGAGGGTCTTGGATTATTTGTCGTATGGAATATTTTGAAAATGTACAAGGGTACAATACAGTTAAATCATAAGTTTAAAGATGGCGCACAATTCATAATCAAAATACCTGTTGAGGAGGAAAACCATGAACCGAGTTCTAATAATTGAAGACGAAACTGTTACGGCGGAAGCTGTCAAAGAAGCGTTGGCTTTAGATGATATTTCAGCGGATATTGCATCCGATGGCGAGTCTGGACTGAAAAAATTAAGTTCTAATAACTATGATTTAATTCTTCTGGATTTAAAAATGCCGGGACTTTCCGGAGATGAAGTCCTTAGCGAAATCCGAAAACAAGATCCTTTTATTGATGTCATTATCTATACTAATTACTCGGAATTTGCAGATATAAAGAAATTGGCAAATATCGGAATAGATGGCTACATTAACAAAGGGCCAAAAGCTGACTTATCGGAATTAATCAGTGCAATTAAAGAAAAAATAGCACCTCTTAATGATGAGACTATTTCGGCGTTATTAAAGGATGTTCCTCATGCAGAAGCATAAGCAGTGTAAAGAATACAGAGGTATACTATGGATCGAGAATTTTTACTGGACACAAATGCCTTTTATAATTTGCTGAAAGCCATGAACCCTGAGGCAGGTGAACAAGGTGTGTTAGTTGATTTGGTTACTGTGTTAAAAAATGCAAAGCTGATGATTTCTGCTATTACCGAGGTTGAAATTATTTCAGTATTAGGAAAATACGCCAGGGGATCTAGTGGAGGCGTTTCGAAATGCAATTGTCAGATTTCTCCGGAAGGACATATTTGTCAGAACAACCGGTATACAGCGGCTCGAAAAAAATGGAACAAAAAGCGAATCAAGGCATGGCTGCAACTCATTGATGATATTTTTGAAGGGAAATCACAGCTTCTCACTGTGGGGATCGAGCCATTCGATTTAACAACAGTTGCAGAAGCAAAAAATGTAATAACACATGCATTGATACATAATTTTGCATCTATGGATGCCATGATAGCTGCGACTGCAAAACTGGCACGTGACAATAGTCGCGATGTAACAGTTGTGACTTCGGACAAAGGACTAAAGGCGTGTCTTTCAAAAATAGATGTTCCCTACAATGATATTTTTGTTGCTGAATAAACTTTTGAAGACAGAGGAAATAAAATGCGAATTTTGTTTGAAATGGACAAAAAAGATTATGTTCCTAACGGAAGTGTATTTCGCAGGCCTTCTGCAAGGGCTGTCATCATAAAAGACAGAAAAATAGCAATGGTATATAGTAAGAAATACCATTATTATAAATTTCCGGGGGGAGGTATAGAAGCTGATGAATGTATGGAAGATGCCTTGGTCAGAGAAGTGTTAGAGGAAACGGGTTTATGTGTTGTCAGGGAGTCTATTCAGGAATACGGGCAGGTTCATCGTATTCAGAAGGGGACGAAAGAGGATATTTTTATACAGGATAATTATTATTTCCTATGCCGCGTGAAAGAGGATTTAGAACAACCATGTCTGGACAAGTATGAAGCAGACGAAGGTTTTACGCTTACATTTCCGGAGCCGCAACTTGCAATAGATGCAAACAGGAAAACGATACTGGATGATTTCACGCAGGTAATGCTGGAACGAGAGGCGCTTGTATTGGAATTACTGATGCAAGAGGGATATTTTAAAGGTGTATGAAGGTACAGCGGTATGGAGAAAACAGAAAATGTCGAATTAACGGTTTTATGTCTGATTCATGAAAACGATAACTATCTTTTACAGAACAGATTAAAAGATGATTGGAAAGGTTTAACATTACCCGGAGGACATATTGAAAAAAATGAATCTATAATAGATGCCGTCATTCGGGAAATGAAAGAGGAAACGGGACTTGATATTCAGAATCCGAGATTATGTGGAGTCAAGCAGTTTCCCATAGAGAATGGACGGTACATTGTATTTTTATTTCATACAGACGAATTTTCCGGAGAGTTAACATCATCAGAAGAGGGAGAAATGATCTGGGTAAAAGAGTCAGAACTGCCCAAAATGAATACCGTAAATGACTTATCTCCACTTCTCCGAGTGATGAAAGATGATAATTTAACGGAATTTCAATATGTTATTGAGAACGGAAAATGGAATGTGATTATAAAATGAAAGGAATCTTCTTATAGAAAAACAAATATTCATCCTTATTTGGTTTCAATCAAGTGTCATAAGTGGTAAAAAAGTTCGTCTTAGTGCAAATAAGACGAACTTTTTTTCATAATTTTATTTATTTTATACCTTTTACGATTATATTGCAAGCAAAATTTTACTTCGAGGATTATTTTGGTAATATTGTTGTTCGAATAAGCAATACTAATGGAAAGATAAAGCAAAATGCGGTCTTGCCAAGATTATATCGTCAGAATCGAGGGCAAGAATTACCTTTTTGATTTCCGGAAAGTGGATTATCCGGAATGCATTTCTATAATATATAATTTATCGTTAAAATAATTTCTTTTTTAAAAATATTGTTAGTCTTTATTATCTGGATATTCTGTTTTCACAATAAAATTCAAACTATATTTCATTAAAAAAATATCCAGTAAAATTCAAAAAGTTCGTCTTATTTGCACTAAGGCGAACGTTTCTAAACAATAAATATGCAAAATAATGCAAATTTATACATTTGTATCAATTAATGAAGCATATAGGTGAACTTGGCAGGATATGCGGCATGGCAATATATTGCTTCAGGAAAGGTAGAGAATGATAGATTACAAGCCTTTTTGGGAGACACTGCGGCAGTCGGGGGAGACGACCTATACCCTTGTCACCAGGCATCGGGTATCCGGCGCTACCATCGACAAGCTTCGGAACAACAAACCCGTGAACACCACCACCCTGGACGGACTGTGCGGTATTTTTGAGTGCGCCCTGCAGGATATTGTAAGGTATGTGCCGGATGAAAAAGGAAAGGGCGGGATAAGCGCCGGAGGCAGCGGGGAAGAATGATTTCCCTGGCTTCAATAGGCTTTTTGTATTTTCCGGGACACTGCCATTGAGGGGGCGGGACGGAAGCGGAAAACCGTCAGGCAGATGAATGGGAAAACGGGGAAATGAAAACAGAAACGAAGGGACGCAAAAGTGAACCGTTGAAAATGGGGAGTCAGGGATAAAGAGACGGAAAAAT
>OFFJ01001217.1_pt1 | contig 19573 bp, 18 predicted proteins | sample 1521261 | NCBI WGS metagenome assembly OFFJ01 (sample SAMEA3504122, study PRJEB24116) | mouse gut metagenome | biome: mouse gut; feature: mouse-associated habitat; material: faeces | place: Denmark | collected 2011 | reverse complement strand
CGTTCAAAAAAGTGACGCTCAATGCCGCCAGAATCACCAGTATCATGATTTTGGTCTGAATCTTTTTCATTGCTTTTTTCGGCTGCATTTCGCAGCGCCAGCCTCCTTTATTTGTTCTTGTGTATATCCGGAAACCGTATTCATATCTGCGAATCTTTGCCGGTGCTGTACAGCGGGCGTGCATTTGGGCTGCCCACGGCGGGAAGCGGCAAAAAAATGGACTCACGCGTATAAAAACGGCCTTATGCCTGCCGGATACGGGAAAGCGGCAGGCAGGATTTACCATATTATATTACACGAGATTACATTGGATTGCAAGCTGTTAGGGCGGTTCTTTTTTGCTTGATATTATTTTGACGGCTGTCTATAATAGAACCTGTGATCTCGGGAGGCTGTTCCTGCTTCCCGGGATGGAATTTGGATTTCAGGGCTTGCAGCGGGGCTTTTGCACGGGACCGTATGAAAATGGAAGCGTCTCGGGCTTTCGGCCGTAAGTTATAGAAGGCAGGGGCAGGATGATGAAACATATTTTGGTGATTGACGATGATATACACATTGGGAATGTACTTGAGGAAGCGTTGAACAAAGAGGGATATCGGGTTTCCCGTGCCTATTCCGGGACGGAGGCGTTGTTTGTGCTGTCCTGTACGAAACCGGATCTGATATTGCTGGACCTGATGCTTCCGGGACTGAACGGCGGAGAGATTTTGCCCCGGTTAAAAGGGAGCCCCGTTATTGTGGTCAGTGCCAGGGTTGAAATTGACAATAAAGTGGATTTGCTTCTTGGCGGGGCGGCGGATTATGTGACGAAACCCTTTGCCATGAAGGAGCTGCTGGCCAGGATTTCCGTACAGCTTCGGAAGCCTTCCGCCGACGTGCCTGCCGGCAATGTGCTTTCTTTTGATGATATTACGCTTAATCTTGATTGCCATACCGTTAATGCCGGCGGCGCGGAGGTGAGATTGACGCGGACGGAATATGCCATTTTAAAGCTGCTCATGCAAAACGCTTCCCAGGTTGTGACGAAATCGCTGCTGCTGGAGCGTATCAGCGAGGATACGCCGGACTGCACGGACAGTTCACTGAAGATGCATGTCAGCAATCTGCGGAAAAAGCTGCGGGAGGCAGCGGATAAAGACTACATTGAAGCAGTCTGGGGAATTGGCTTTAAAATGCGGAAGGGATAAATCTTTACTGTATCTTTACGGTTTTCTTTACCGATTTCTTTACCGTTTGGAGATAAAATGCCGGTGTCGCATAAAACAGCGGCTGCCGCGCCGCCCGGAGAAGTCAGGGATGCAAGGGCGGAACGGGTCGCCGCGAAACCGGAACAGGAGGTTGGTATGTATGGAATATGTTCTTAGAACAAACGCTTTGACCAAGAAGTACAGGGATTTTAAAGCATTGAACGGACTGACGATGAACGTCCCCAAGGGGGCAATCTATGGATTTATCGGGAAAAACGGCGCCGGCAAGACAACGCTGATCCGGCTGATATGCGGGCTGCAGACTCCTACGTCCGGCGAGTACACGCTTTACGGCAGGAAGAATGCGGACAAGGATATTTCCAAATCCCGCAGAAGAATGGGGGCCGTAGTGGAAACTCCTTCCATTTACCTTGACATGACGGCAGAGGAAAATCTGAAACAGCAATACTGCATTCTGGGGCTTCCGTCCTATGATGGTTTAAAGGACATTCTGAAGCTGGTAGGACTTGAAGACACCGGGAAAAAGATGGCGAAGAACTTTTCCCTTGGTATGCGCCAGCGGCTTGGAATCGCGGTAGCGCTTGTGGGTTCACCTGATTTTCTGGTTCTGGATGAGCCTGTAAACGGGCTTGATCCCCAGGGAATTATTGAAATACGCGAATTGATCTTAAAGCTGAACAGGGAACAGCAGATTACGTTTTTGATTTCAAGCCATATACTTGACGAATTAGCAAAATTTGCTACCTTCTACGGTTTTATAGACGGAGGGCAGATAATCAAGGAAATCAGCGCGGAAGACCTGGAGAATGCCTGCCGGAAATGCATTCGTCTTGAAGTTACCAATGTGCAGGCGCTGTCCTGTGCGTTGGACGGAATGAATGTGGAGTACAGTATTATTTCCGACAAAGCGGCCGACGTATATGCGAAAGTCAATGTTTCCAAACTGGCGCTTATGTTGGCAAAGGAAAATTGTGAAGTGATTTCCATGCAGGAGCGGGATGAAAGTCTGGAGAGTTACTATGTCAGTCTTCTGGTATCCTCCCCCGGCGAACCTCAGATGCGTAATTAAGATGGGGCACTAACGGAACTATAAAACAGCATGAGTCCCGCAAGGTGTCCTGGAGCAATTACTGACCATGCCCTTGGGCAGGAATTGTTCTGCCATGCTTGGTATCTGGAGGGGCGAATGCGGAATTATTAATAAGAAAGGAAACAAAAATGAATAAATTATTGTCTGCAAATTTTATGCGTATAAAAAAGAATAAAACCTTCTGGAGCGGAGTCATTTTTATGTTTGGCTTAGGGATATTTTTCCCTGTAAGACGTTATGTGGATATGGTACAGACGGGGTGGGTGAATAACCTGGACGACGGATTTTATTTTTGCGCTGTGCTGATTGCCATTGTAATGGCGGTATTCTGCAGTATGTTTATCGGTACGGAATACAGTGACGGGACAATCAGAAATAAGATTATTGTGGGGCAGAAGCGGTCAGCTGTTTATCTGGCAAATGCCGTCACTTCCTCGCTGGTCAGCATTATCATGTGTATCGTGGCTGTTGTGCCGTATCTCTGCCTGGGGATACCGCTGCTGGGATTTTTTACGGCTGATATTAAGATGATTTTGCTTATAGGAGTAGCGGTGTTGTTCCTTGCGGTTGCATTTTCATCCGTCTTTACCCTGATCGCAATGCTCTGCCAGAGTAAGGCAACTACGGCTGTGGCCTGTCTCCTGCTTGCCTTTGGCTTTATCATAACAGGGGCGGTATTGAATGAAATGCTGAATGCACCGAAAATGACTTCCGGGTATACGATGAGTATAGACGGCTCTTTCATAAATAAGGAAGAACCGAATCCGAAATATCTGGAGGGAATGAAGAGAGAAATTGTCCAGACGATCTATGACATTCTTCCCGGAGGGCAGGCGGTTCAATGCACGACATTGGTAGCTGTAAACCTGCCAAGGCTTCCGTTCTATTCCGCTGGTATTATTCTGCTGACTACGGGCATTGGAGTGTCTATGTTTCGGAAAAGGGATTTGAAATAAGGTTATGTGCATTAGGGGGCATTGTTCCGGAAAAAGATTTGAAATGAGATTATGTGCATTAGGAGACATTGTTCGGAAAAAGGTTTGAAATGAGATTATGGACAGTGGGATTTTGTTCCGTAAAAAGATCTGAAATAAGGAGTTTGATATGACAGTATGGTTATGGGGACTGATCGCCATTCTGGTGTTGGCGGTGATTGGCCTGTTTGTAAAAATACTTATTTTGCAAAAGGCTGCAGAGGAAATTGCAGACGCCTTTGCCGACAGATTGCAAACCGATACGAACACGCTGATCGACATTTCAAGCAGGGATAAGCATATGCGCCATTTGGCTGACACCGTCAATATACAGCTCCAAAAACTTCGCACAGAGCATCATAGATTCCGACAGGGAGATACGGAGCTGAAAAATGCGGTTACAAATATTTCCCATGATCTCAGGACGCCGCTGACGGCAATCTGCGGATATCTGGCTTTGCTGGAGAAAGAGGAAAAAACGGAAACAGTGAAACGGTACATCGATATTATCAGGAACCGCTCCGAAATGCTGACTCTGCTGACAGAAGAACTTTTCCGGTATTCTGTTATTCTCTCAAAAGATAGCGATATAGCCCGGGAACCCGTTGTTCTAACCAAGGGGATGGAAAAGAGCACAGCAGCCGCTTATGCAACTCTGAATGAGCGGAATATCGTTCCCGGGATACAGATGCCGGAAGAGAAGGTGGTCAGGATGTTGGATAGAGCTGCCTTATCCCGGGTATTTTCCAATCTGTTGAATAATGCTATAAAGTACAGTGAGGGTGATCTGGAGATTACGCTGCGGGAAACGGGGGAGATTATCTTTACCAACACGGCGCACGGGTTGAATGAAGTAGAGGTGGGCAAGCTGTTTGACCGCTTTTTTACCGTTGAATCTGCCAGGAAATCTACGGGGGTGGGACTGACGATAGCCAGATATTTGACCGAGCAGATGGGCGGGAATATATCGGCTGAGTATGACAATGGCAGGTTGAGTATCTGGATTTTCTTTCAAGGGAGAAACAATTGATTTTTGCCATCGGAGTGATGCGGAAATCCTGTTTAGAAGACCACAGGGGGATTACTGTCCGCCATTTGTGACATAACAACGCCTGTGAGGCGGCGGAGGAGCGCACCGCATATATGAAAGTAGTCAGGCTGGAAGAGGTAGATTGCCGGACGGGGCCTGCGATATGATTAAAAGAATCCAAATATAGCAAGACATGACATGAATAAACTTTAAGTGGTGATCAAGGAGGAAAACAGTAATGTATCTTATGAGCCAAAGGTTCATCAATTATGTTTCAAGTATAAAAAAGGTTCAGATGATTTTGGGGAAGCATTCCGCAGAAAGCTTGAACAAAATGGATTTAAACTGGATAAGTGGAAAAGGTAAAGTCTCAATTCGACTTCGTGTTCCCGGTAAATTTGATAGATAAATATACGAGGAACACAGAAGTCTGGAATGGCAATATTATAATTGAACCTGATGCTGTATACCGGGGTAAAAAGAAGCGGAAAGAACCACTGTGAGGCAGCGGTCAGGAAGGGGATAAAGCAGGGGGGAATGGAGGGAGAAAAAAGAGGCGAAAGAAAAGGAACCCTTACGACTCTTTTTTCTCTGGTCAGCGATGGGCTGCTCAAGCCGGAAGGGCAGCGAAGAGAGCAAATTTATCGGAGCAGGCTTTTCGCAGTGAAATGAAAAAGGCAGGTGTTGGCTGTCTGAAGTCAAAGCAGAGGCGTCAGTTCAGCTCAATTGGAATCTCATAAAGCACTTCATAACTGTCTTCAATAATTTGCCCCACGGTATCGGTTTGCAGATGGCTGCGGACTATTTTCAGGGTTAACTGTGCTCCTGTGCTCTCCGGTTTGATAAACCAGTAGCTGTCGTCATCCCCATAAGAATAGACGGAATAGTCATGATTCAGCTCATCCGACAGGACAAACTGATATTCGTCTCCTGCATGCCCGATGGTGGCACAGTCAAGGAAAAGTGTCACATAGAGGGCAGATTCCCGGACTTCTTTCAGCCGTAATTCATGCGATTCGAACTGATAGTCTTTATTGATGCTCCAGTTCCGGTCTGTAAAACAGGATTGGGGAGTAAAGGTGCTGATAAATCCGTCTCCGTTTCCGGAGTAGAGAAGCTGCGCAGTCAGTTCCCTTCCGATCAGGCTTTCGCCCGGAATGTTATCCAGGTCAATGCAGTACAGGTAAGTGCCTGTGAAATCATTTTTGTCATTTTCCGGATAAATCTGGGTATGCAGTCCATTGGTGTATGCGGAATGGCAGATTACATTGTTCCCTTCCGTAATATAGAAAAACCAGGGCAGATACCAGGTGTGGAAAGAACCGTCCTGTGCTTCTTCCAGCCCGCTCCAGTCGAAGGTATAACTCAGCAGCAGGTAATGGTCTTCCAGGATGGCACTGTTCAGAGTGCCTGTAACACCGTTGCAATCCTGAGTATCTCCTATGGAGACGGCATATTCGCTTTCGATTTCGTCAAAGTTTTTCAGGATACGCTCCTGTTCGTGGGCATAGTTTGCGAGGAAGTGCCCTATCATTGGAACTGCGGCTATACTGACAGTGCCCAACAGTGCAGCCATGGCAGCAGCCAGAATGAAAGTATGCCGTATCCCGGCACGGTGGGAGCGGGTTGGATGAGCACATTTATTGAGATACTCACTGATATATTTTTCGTCAATTTCTCCAATGGCAGTCATCAATTGTTCCCTGTTATGTATACTCATATGAAAATGCTCCTTTCTTCCAGCCAGAGTCTCAGCTTCTTTCGTATCCTGGTGAGGCGGATATTAATGGTATTTTTGGTAACATGGCTGCTTTTCGCCAGGGATTCAATGGACTCCAGGGCAAAATAGCGTCCAATGAAAATTGCTCTGTCTTCTTCTGGCAGGGAGGTGAGGAAACTGTTGAGCGCTTCTCTCAGTGTTTCCGTATCCTCGTCAAATTCAGTGCCGCCGGGAATACAGTCTTCCAGTTCATCCAGTGCAACCAGATAGACACCGCCGCCCCGCTTTTTTGCTGTCAGGCGGCGCAGTCTGTCAACTGCTCTGCGCCTGGTAAGCATGGCAGCATAGGAGGCTATGGTTTCCGGGAGTTTTGGCGGAATGGTGTTCCAGATGTCCAGCAGAGCGTCGTTTATGCATTCTTCGGCATCTTGAGATGTGGGGAGAATGCGGCGGGCAAAGCTTTTCAGCATCCGTCCATACTGGTAAATGATTTCATCAAGGGCTGATTCGTTGCGCTCCCAAAGCAGGGAGATAATTTCGGAGTCTTCCATAATGTCCTCCTTTCTTGTGGGTAAATGACTAAATTATGCATGGTGAGGCAATTCACTTTATGGCACTGCTTTTGTGCAAGGTGGAACAGCTCGTTACATGGGGGTTTACTGTGAACAGATGAAATGAACCCGGGAGTAACAGGGGTTATCGTGTCAGGCTGTCTTCCATTATACCTGTAAAATCGTAAAAGGCAGAAGAAACTTTCAGGGATTACAAAAAATTTTTCCATTGACAATCAGGAAAGAATCTGATAAGGTATACTCAGCAATATAAGAAAAGCGATGACGGAAAGAGTAGTTTGTGCGGAATCATCCAGAGAGAACGGCATTTGGTGGAAGCCGTTTATGAGGAAAGCAGACGAAAACCATTCCTGAGCCGCAATGCTGAAGAGTACTGTGAGATGTGCCGGTAAGCGTTGTCGTATGCCTGCGTTAAAGGATAGGATTTGTTGGAATCCGAAGTGAAAAGTTAAGGTGGAACCGTGCAAAATGCACCCTTAAGACTGTTTATCAGCGGTCTTATGGGTGCTTTTCTTATGTTGTTGCAGTGAGGCGGCGGAATTATGAATCAGGGCAGTTCTGCGGTCATCTCTCAATTAGATGTATGCACAGGCCGCTGCAGGTTGATTTCCGTTGCGGGCAGGAAGGCGGTGCATGAGGAAATGCCTGAAATTACAGGAAGCATCTCGCGAACCCTGTAATCAAAAGAAAATTGCGGCAGCAATTTTCCGGCAGTTCCCAGGGATAAAGAAAGGAGCAGCAATCATGAAGGTTCTACTGAAAAACGGAGAAATCAGAGAGGCACTATTCGAGGAGCAGCGTCCCGGCGTGTTCGGCGCGGATGCGGAGCCGAAGCAGGAGGGGAGAAAGGCATTCTGGCACACCAGCGCCCATGTGCTGGCACAGGCGGTGAAGCACCTGTACCCGGACGCAAAGCGTGCCGGCGGTTCGGCCATTGAAAACGGTTTTTACTACGACTTTGACTTCGGATTTCCCTTCGCGGAGGAGCATCTGCAGGAATTGGAAGAAGAGATGAGGCAGATTATCAGGAAATCACTTTCGCTTCAGGTGTATGCGCTCAGTCTGGAAGAAGCAAAAGCGTATATGGAGGAACATGGCGAGTGTTATCAGCTGGAATTGCTTCGGGACTTGCCGGGGGAGAAAGCAGTCAGCTTTTACAGGCAGGGGGAATACGCGGAATACTGCGAAGGCCCTCATATCTCCAACACAAGCCGGATTAAAGCGGTTCGGCTGTTATCCGTTGCCGGAGCGTACTGGAAAGGAGACGAACATGAAAAAATGCTGACACGGATTTACGGCATCTCTTTCCCAAAGGAAGCCCAAATGGAGGAGTATCTGTACATGCTTCAGGAGGCAAAGGCCAGAGACCACCGAAAGCTGGGAAAGGAACTGGGCATTTTTCTCCTGGCGGAAGAGGGAACAGGACTGCCCTTTTTCCTGCCAAAGGGGATGGCGCTGAAAAATCTGCTGCTGGATTACTGGCGGGGACTGCACAGACAGGCGGGGTATCAGGAGATTTCCACGCCCATTATGCTGGACAGGAGATTGTGGGAAAATTCGGGCCATTGGGAACATTACAGGGATAAGATGTATACCACCATGGTGGATCACAGAGAATATGCCGTCAAACCCATGAGTTGTCCCGGCGGCATGCTGGTATACCAGTCCCAACCCCATTCTTATCGGGATTTGCCCCTGCGGCTGGCAGAGCTGGGGTTGATTCACCGGCATGAAAAGTCCGGCACGCTCCACGGGCTGATGCGGGTACGGGAGTGCACCCAGGATGACGCTCATATTTTTATGACGGAAGGACAAATAATTAACGAAATTCAGAATGTGGCCAGGCTGATTGATACCGTGTATCAGAAATTTGGGTTTGAATACCATGTGGAACTGTCTACCAGGCCGGAGGAAAGCATCGGCACCGACGAAGAGTGGGAGCTTGCGACGCAGGCGCTGGCCGAAGCCATGGACACGCTGGAGGTGCCCTATTCCGTAAATGAAGGAGACGGGGCATTTTATGGGCCCAAGCTGGATTTTCATCTGAAAGATTCCATAGGCCGTACCTGGCAGTGCGGGACGATTCAGCTTGACTTTCAGCTTCCGCGGCGGTTTGGCGCGGAATACATCGGAGCGGACGGGGAGGAGCACAGGCCGATTATGATACACCGCGCCATATTTGGTTCTCTGGAGCGCTTTATCGGGATACTGATTGAGCATTACGCGGGGAAGTTTCCCCTATGGCTGTCTCCCGTACAGGTGAAGGTGCTGCCTGTCTCAGCCAGATACCTGTCCTATGCCGGGGAGGTTCTGGAAGCCCTGGGGGCAGCAGGCATACGGGCGGAAGCGGATGAGAGCGACGAAAAGCTGGGATATAAAATCCGGGAGGCGCAGATGGATAAGGTGCCGTATATGATTATCCTGGGGGAGAAAGAGCAGGCGGGGCATACCGTGTCAGTGAGAAGAAGGGATGCGGAAGCCGGGAAGCAGGATATGGGCGAGATGGGGCTGAAGGCATTGATTGAAATGCTGCGTTCGCAAGAAGATCAAGGTAGATAAATGGTTGAAATAGCATGAATAAGACATCTGGGGGAAAAGAATACTCCCAGGTGTTGCACGTTCCCTGGTTTTATAGTCCCTGGGTGCATCCATCCCGTTGATCTCGTCATCTGTCATGGAAACATATTTTTCCGCTGTATGCCCTGCAATGCCATACTCCCGGCACACCAGGGTGATCTTCTTCTTTGGCAGGCCGTCTCAAAACAGTTGGATGTCACGTATCAATTGCTGTTTTTTCCCTGTTACAGGCATTCTTCTTATACTGCCTGCTGTTGAGGTTCCGCTTCTTGCTCTTGAATTCAATTTCAGCTCCATCTTCATCAACCGGTGGCGAATTATCATAGGAAATACCATCCAGCAGATTCCCGTCAAACCCCTTCTCCCTGACTTCCTTTTCGGGGGCCTTGTCCAACACAGCTCCGTCCTTTATGAATATAGTAGCAGGTATTTCGTTTTTGAAGATGTCCTTCATCTTATCCAGCAGATTCTGCATCAGGTGAAAACGGTCCGCAACCTGCGTACACTCCGGCAGCACCTCACTGATCGCAGATGCATATGCACTGGCCCGATCCCTTGCGACCAGCCGGATCTTCTTATGGCCTTTTAACCATTCCTTCAATGGGGCGCCATCCCTTCCTTCCAACAGGGCGATCATGTGGTGGTCCTTCAGGTCATAAATTGCCGTCGCATACTTTTGACCTTTTCTCATGGCTACGTCGTCAATTCCAACAGCTTCCACATCAGGGTCATCTTTGAATTCAATCCTGTCATACAAACGTTGGATGGTATCGTTGCTTATAGCGACACCCATAAGTGACAGAACAGTGCTGGCTCCTTCATTACTCATGAACATTGCCATGGCCAGGACCAATGCGTTTAAGGAATCTGTCCGAACCTGGGAAGCAGATGCAAAGGACAACGGCTCCATAAATACTTTCTGGCGGCATTCAGTGTTTACACAGTCATATTTGAAAACATTCACATGGACATACGTTGGCTTACATCGTATAGGGACATCCTGCAAGGTCCGTTCGTAAGTGGCATGTAGATCCGAAGATCTTGTTCCGCAGAGCGGGCACTTACAACTATGGACAGATGATTTCAGGAAAATGTCAATCCTGTCATCCGTTTCTTCTGTTCTGTATATGAATTGGTTCTTACCGTATAGCAGCGAATTATCTGAGGAAGGGGAATATTTCATTTGTGTTTACCTCTCATTTTGATGTCTCTATTATAACACAAATACCCAAATATGAGAAGTAATAAATCAATAAATAAGACAGGTGTAAATCCTGTCTCATTTATTGATTATACCCAAAGTTCAGAAAGAACCTAAAAAACGCCGGGGCTTTTTTGTATGGCAGATTTCAGAAGAACTACTAACGGGAGGCATTGGCGCATAGACTATACCGTGGAAGAGATACATGCTGTGCAACGGTTTTGTGCCTGCCGAAAACGAATCGGCAGAAGATTATTTTCGGCCTGTCCGCGCAGCAGGAAACCATATGCGGCGGGAGTTGGCAGGTACAAAAAAATATGCAAAAAATCTTGTCGAAAGTATTGATTTTTTGGGATAAGAACTATATAGTAATATATTAGAGACGGTGTGAAAACCGCCAAAATCTGGTACTTAGAACATTCAATTTTAAGGAGGAAATCAAATGTCAAGAGCAAAACAGTCAATGGACGGTAATACAGCTGCCGCACACGTTGCGTATGCGTTTACGGATGTTGCAGCAATTTACCCCATTACGCCTTCCAGCCCAATGGCCGACACGGTTGACCAGTGGTCTGCGGCAGGACAGGAAAACATTTTTGGAAATCAGGTGAAAGTAGTAGAAATGGAATCAGAAGCCGGCGCTGCAGGCGCAGTTCACGGTTCCCTTGCAGCCGGCGCGCTGACGACTACCTTTACCGCTTCTCAGGGTCTTTTGCTTATGATCCCGAATATGTACAAGATTGCCGGAGAGCAGCTTCCATGCGTATTCGATGTATCTGCGCGTACCGTAGCTACACAGTCTTTAAATATTTTCGGAGATCACAGTGACGTATATGCATGCCGTCAGACAGGCTTTGCAATGTTATGTGAGACAAACCCACAGGAAGTTATGGACTTAAGTCCGGTTGCGCATTTAGCAACAATCGAAGGAAAAGTTCCGTTTATCAACTTCTTTGACGGATTCCGTACGTCCCATGAGATTCAGAAAATCGAGAAATGGGATTTTGCAGATTTGAAAGAAATGTGCAATATGGACGCTGTAAAAGCATTCCGCGACCATGCGTTGAATCCAGAGCATCCGGCTATGCGCGGTTCCCATGAAAACGGAGATGTATTCTTCCAGCATCGTGAAGCCTGCAATCCGGTTTATGATGCGCTGCCTGCAATCGTTGAGAAATACATGGCAAAAGTAAACGAAAAACTTGGCACAAATTACGGTTTGTTCAATTACTATGGAGCAGAAGATGCTGACCGTGTCATTGTCGCTATGGGTTCCATCAACGACGTAGCAGAAGAAGTAATTGATTATTTAACGGCAAAAGGCGAAAAAGTCGGACTTATCAAAGTACGTTTATATCGTCCATGGGTATCCGACGCGTTCTTAAAAGCGCTTCCAAAAACAGCAAAGAAAGTCGCTGTTCTTGACAGGACAAAAGAACCTGGCTCATTAGGAGATCCGTTGTACTTAGACGTTGCAGCTACGCTTCGTGAAGCTGGTCTTAATGCTGTCGTATTGACAGGCGGACGTTATGGACTAGGTTCAAAAGATACACCGCCTTCATCTGTATTTGCCGTATACAAAGAATTAGAAAAAGACGCTCCGAAAGCGCGTTTCACAATCGGTATTGTGGACGACGTGACAAACTTAAGCCTTCCGGAAGTAAAACCGGCTCCAATTACAGCAGCAGAAGGCACAGTAGAATGTAAATTCTGGGGTCTTGGCGGAGACGGTACCGTAGGTGCAAACAAAAACTCAACCAAGATTATCGGCGACCATACCGATAAATTCATTCAGGCGTACTTCCAGTATGACTCCAAGAAAACAGGGGGAGTTACAATTTCTCACTTAAGATTCGGCGATAAGCCAATCAGAAGCCCGTATTATATCAATCAGGCTGACTTTGTAGCATGTCACAATCCGGCCTATGTAAATAAAGGCTTTAAGATGGTACAGGATGTAAAACCAGGCGGAGTATTTATGATTAACTGCCAGTGGTCAGACGAAGAATTAGAGCACCACTTAAATGCAGAAGCAAAGAAATATATTGCAGACAATAACATTCAGTTATATACAATAAATGCGATTGACAAAGCAATCGAAATCGGTATGGGCAAACGTACCAATACGATTTTACAGTCCGCGTTCTTCAAACTCGCAAACGTAATGCCGATTGAAGAAGCAGTTGACTTTATGAAAGCCGCTGCAAAGAAATCTTATGGCAAAAAGGGCGATGCAGTTGTAGAGATGAACTACAAAGCAATTGACGCAGGCGTTGACGCAGTACATAAAGTTGAGATTCCGGATTCCTGGAAGAACCCGGCGGCAGATCCGGCAAAAGAGCCATATAAAGGACTTCCGAAGACTGTAAAGATGGTAGAAGAACTGATGGATCCGATTTCCTTAATGGACGGCGACAGCCTTCCGGTATCCGCATTTTCTGAAAATCCAGACGGACAGTTTGAACTTGGAGCAGCTGCATACGAAAAACGCGGTACAGCCGTTACAGTTCCGACATGGAGCGCAGAGAAATGTATTCAGTGTAACCAGTGTGCTTTTGTATGTTCCCATGCTACAATTCGTCCGTTTATGTTAAGCGACGAAGAAGTAAAAGCGGCTCCGGAAAATATTAAATTAGCAGAAATGAAGCCAAAAGCAGGCGAGTATAAATATACGATGAGCGTATCCCCGCTGGATTGTATGGGATGCGGCGAATGTATCACTGTATGTCCGGTAGGCGCAATCGAAATGGTTCCGCAGGAATCACAGGCAGCAGAGCAGCCGGTATTTGATTACTTAGTGGCAAACGTAGGCAAAAAACCGGGTATGCCGGCCGACAATACGGTAAAAGGCTCCCAGTTCAACCAGCCGCTGCTTGAGTTCTCCGGATCCTGTGCGGGATGTGCGGAGACGTCTTATGCACGTTTGATCACGCAGTTATTCGGCGAGCATATGTATATTTCCAATGCAACGGGATGTTCCTCCATCTGGGGCGGTCCGGCTGCTACATCACCATATACGGTAAACAAAGACTCCAAGAAAGGTCCGGCATGGGCAAACTCTCTGTTCGAGGATAATGCAGAGCACGGACTCGGTATGCAGATCGGCCAGCAGGTACTCCGCGACCAGGCGATCGCAAGCGCAGAAAAATCCGCGTCTTCCGATCAGGCAAGCACAGAGTTTAAAGCTGCATTTGCAAAATTCATGGAGACAAAAGACGATACAAGAGCAAACGCAGAGGCAACAGACGCATTGGTTGCAGAATTGGAAAAAGCTGCGGCGGCAGGATGCACCGGCGCACAGGCTGCTCTGGACAAGAAAGATTATCTTGCAAAGAAATCCATCTGGATCTTCGGCGGCGACGGCTGGGCATATGATATTGGCTTCGGCGGATTGGATCATGTTCTTGCTTCCGGCGAAAATGTAAACGTAATGGTATTCGATACCGAAATGTATTCCAATACTGGCGGTCAGGCTTCCAAAGCTTCCAATATCGGCGAGGTTTGCCAGTTTGCCGCTTCCGGTAAAGATATCGGCAAGAAGAGCCTGGCAGAAATCGCTATGAGCTACGGTTACGTTTATGTGGCACAGATCGCGCTTGGCGCAAATATGGCACAGGCGGTCAAAGTAATTGCTGAAGCAGAGGCATATAATGGACCTTCCCTGATCATCGGATACGCTCCGTGTGAGCTTCACGGTGTAAAAGGCGGTATGAACCACTGTCAGGATGAAATGAAGAAAGCAGTAGCGGCAGGTTACTGGAATCTCTTCTCCTTCAATCCGGCGCTGAAAGCAGAAGGCAAGAATCCGTTTACGCTGACTTCGAAACCGGGTGACGGCACATATCAGGAATTCTTAAATAACGAGACGCGTTACAGCCGTCTGGCAAGGTCATTCCCGGATCGTGCAGAGAAATTATTTGCAGAGTCCGAGCAGGCAGCAAAAGACCGTTACGAGCATCTTCTGCGGTTAGTAGAGCTTTATAAATAATTTTATATCGGAAATGTAAGAAATGCGACGTATACAGGCACAGTTCCATCGGGACTGTGCTTGTATTTTCCTGTTGACAAAAAAATAAATATAAGCTAGAATTAGAATAATTCTAAAAAGGTAATATGTTTTATGAATAAAAATGCACAATTGATACTTGAAATCATTCAGTCATCTGACGAACATATGACTGCAGAACAAATCTACAAAAAACTGACTGCGGATTCTCCTAGAATGTCATTAGCTACGGTATACAATAATCTGGCAGAGTTATACGAATCCGGACAGATTCGTAAAGTTTCGTCAGAGGGATATCCGGACCGATATGACAAGACGGTAAAGCACGATCACCTGATCTGCAGGAAATGCGGGAAGTTGACGGATATTCTGCTAAAAGACCTGACGGATCTGCTGCAGTCGCAAATAGATGAGGAGCTGTTGTCATATGATTTAAAGATCAGTTATCTTTGCCCGTTTTGCCAATACACAGGCAGGAGACCGTAAGATAGGATGTAAGGAGGAAACGAAATGGCAGTGTACAAATGCAGCATTTGCGGCGCGGTGTTTGACGAGGAACAGGAAGGGAAAATGCTCTCGGAGCTTTCTGGCTGTCCGGTCTGTAAGCAGCCCATTTCCAAGTTTGAAAAAATTTCCGAAGAGGAAACACAGGAGAAGACAGCGGTTTATGAAGGGGCGCTTTCGTATGATCCGCAGTATGTAAGGCAGGACAAAAACAGCCGCTATATGGAAGAAATCCATCAAATGGCTGTGACGGGAAAGAGCATCGACGGAGCGATGGGAACGCAGAGGACGATGCCGGGATGGGATGATATATATTTCCTTGGCGCCCAGCTGAATCCGATGCCGCTTTTGGATTTTGAACCGGTAGAGACAAGAACGGTGATCGGAACGCATGCCCGAAAGCCAATGGTTTTAGAACATCCGGTATACATATCCCACATGTCGTTCGGCGCGCTCTCCCGTGAGATCAAGTTGGCGCTGGCAAAAGGAAGCGCGCTGGCAAAAACGGCTATGTGCAGCGGGGAAGGCGGAATTCTTCCGGAAGAAAAAGAAGCGGCATATCGATATATTTTTGAATATATCCCGAATAAATACAGCGTGACAGATGAGAACTTACAATCTTCCGACGCGATCGAAATCAAGATCGGGCAGGGGACGAAGCCGGGAATGGGAGGCCATCTGCCGGGAGAAAAAGTAACGCCTGAGATTGCCGCACTCAGAGGGAAAAAAGAGGGAGAAGAGATCCAGAGCCCGAGCAGATTTGCGGAACTTCATACAAAAGAAGATTTAAAAGAAATGGTAGATATGTTAAGGGAACGTTCCGGCGGCAGACCGATCGGAATTAAAATCGCTGCGGGAAGGATTGAACGGGATCTGGAATACTGCGTATTTGCAAAGCCGGATTTTATTACAATTGACGGACGCGGCGGTGCAACCGGTTCGAGTCCGCTGCTGCTTCGGGAATCGACGTCCGTGCCGACTCTGTTTGCACTGCATCGTGCGAGAAAATATTTGGACAAGGTACATGCGGATATTTCGCTTGTGATTACCGGAGGGCTTCGGGTATCTTCCGATTTTGCAAAAGCGCTTGCCATGGGAGCGGACGCAGTTGCAATTGCCAGCGCGGGATTGATTGCGGCGGCATGTCAACAGTATAGGATCTGCGGAACGGGAAATTGTCCGGTTGGTATTGCAACGCAGGATCAAGAGCTTCGGAAGAGACTGCATGTGGATGCGGCGGCGCAGAGAGTTGCAAATTTTCTGAACGTATCGCTGGAAGAGCTGAAAACATTTGCCAGAATCACGGGGCATGCGTCCGTGCATGACCTGAATTTGGAAGATCTGGTTACATGGAACAGGGAAATTGCCGAGTATACGGATATACCGCATGCCGGCTTGGCATGGAATCTATAGAATAACAGGAGGAACATAGTATGGGAAACAATCGTTACGAAGGAACACAGACAGAGAAAAATTTAATGGCGGCATTTGCCGGAGAGTCCGGGGCAAGGAATAAATATACCTACTTTGCATCCAAGGCAAAAAAAGAAGGTTATGAGCAGATTGCCGCTCTGTTTTTAAAGACGGCAGACAATGAAAAAGAGCATGCAAAAATGTGGTTCAAAGAATTGGAAGGCATTCAATCGACAGCGGAAAATCTAACGGAAGCTGCAAACGGAGAGAACTACGAATGGACGGATATGTATGAAGGCTTTGCAAAAACGGCAGAAGAAGAGGGATTTCCGGAACTTGCCGCTAAATTCCGTATGGTAGCTGAGATTGAGAAGCATCATGAAGAGCGTTACCGCGCGCTTCTGAAGAATGTTAAAATGCAGGAAGTGTTCCAAAAGAGTGAAGTAAAGGTCTGGGAATGCCGGAACTGCGGTCATATCATCGTCGGAACATCTGCGCCGGAGATCTGTCCGGTCTGCGCGCATCCGCAGGCTTATTTTGAGGTTCATGCCGAAAATTATTAAAAGAAGAATTTCCGGCATACCATGCGGGTATCTGCCCGTTTACAGGGGAGAATTATTTATAGAGCAATACGGCTTTCGGCACCAAAAGGCCAAAGCCGTATTGTTTTTTATGTGCCTGTGATCAAGGAGAACTGTGAAACATAGCTGTATAAGATAGAAGCGGCAGATGCAGTCAGAGAAAATACACAATTGACAAGACGGTGTTCGTGTGGTAGTCTATAAAAGCAATTTAATATGGTAAAGTGATACTATGTTATCACAGAAGAGGAGGAAATGGTTTTATGAAAAAAATAGTGGCGGCGATTTTATTGGCAGGGATGGCGCTTTCCATGGCGGCATGCGGCAATGAAAAGGCGGATGATAAGAAAGTGGATGCTTCGGTAAAAACGGACGGCACGGAGGATGCGGCAGAAAACGAGACGGCAGCCGGCGATACGTTTACGGTAGGATTTGATCAGGACTTTCCGCCGTTTGGCTATGTAGGAGACGACGGGGAGTTTACGGGATTTGACATTGAAATGGCGACGGAATGTGCAAAACGAATGGGGAAAGAAGTCGTATTGCAGCCGATCGACTGGGATGCAAAAGATATGGAATTGGAGTCCGGCACGATCGACTGTATCTGGAACGGATTTACGGTGAACGGCAGGGAAGATCAGTATACCTGGAGCGATTCTTATATGGATAATACACAGGTAGTCATTACGAAAAAAGATTCCGGAATTACAACTCTGGCAGATCTTGCCGGCAAGATTGTGGAAGTACAGAAAGAATCTTCTGCACAGTCTGCGCTGGAAGATGAAGATCACACGGAGCTTTTGGCATCTTTTGGAGATTTTTTACAGGTAGCGGAATACAATACGGCGTTTATGGATTTGGAATCCGGAGCGGTAGATGCGATTGCGATTGATATCGGCGTAGCGAATTTTCAGCTGGAAGGCAAAGAAGACGATTATTTGATCTTGGAAGAAACCATTTCTTCTGAGCAGTATGCAGTCGGATTCCTGAAAGGAAATGAAACGCTGCGCGACGAAGTGCAGAGCACGTTGATGGAAATGGTAGAAGACGGAACGTTTGCAGAGATTTCCGATAAATATTTTGGATATGATGTATGTACGTTAACGAACGGTGAAGAAGAGGCGGCGACAGAATAAAAGACGCGCCTTTGGAGGGTGAGATGGATTTACAGGTCATGGTGCAGCAGCTTGCGGGAGGAATGCTGACAACATTTCAGATTTTTGTACTGACGCTTTTATTTTCTCTGCCGCTGGGGCTTTGCATTTCTTTTGGTAGAATGTCAAAAAATACGCTGCTTCGCGGAGTTACAAAACTGTATATTTCCATTATGCGGGGAACGCCTCTGATGCTGCAGCTTCTGGTCGTTTATTTTGGACCTTATTACATATTCGGGATCGGGATTACGTCCAGTTACCGTGCTTATGCGGTGATCATTGCTTTCGCGATCAATTATGCGGCGTATTTTGCGGAAATTTACCGGGGCGGGATTGAGTCCATGTCAAAAGGACAGTACGAAGCGGCAAAGGTTTTGGGCTACACAAAGCTGCAGACGTTTTTTAAAATTATTTTTCCGCAGGTAATCAAACGGATCCTTCCGTCCGTAACGAATGAAGTGATTACGCTGGTCAAAGATACGTCGCTGGCGTTTTCCATTGCTTATATAGAAATGTTTACGACGGCAAAGGCAATTGCGGCTTCTCAAAAGAGCATGGTTCCTCTGATGGCGGCGGGCGTATTTTACTATGTGTTTAATTTCATCGTTGCCGCATGTATGGAATTTTGGGAAAAGAAGCTTAGTTATTACAGTTAGGAGGCGCCTGATGAAACTGCTTGAAATGAATCGTGTAAAAAAGAGTTTTGACGGAACCGCGGTTTTGAAAAATATCAGTCTTTCCGTAGAGGAAGGGGAAGTTGTATCTATCATCGGGCCTTCCGGTTCCGGGAAATCCACGCTTTTGCGCTGCGCTACGCTTCTTGAGACGATGGATGACGGAGATTTGTATTATCTTTCGGAGGCGGCTGCAAAGAGCAACGGAACGCGGGCAGTGTATGCTTCCTCTTTGGAATTGAAAAAGATAGAGCGTCAGTTTGGTCTGGTGTTTCAGAATTTTAACTTGTTTCCGCATTATTCCGTGATGAAAAATATCACGGATGCGCCGATTCATGTGCAGAAGAGGGACAAGGAAGAGGTTTACAAAGAAGCCGCGCAGCTTCTTGAAAAGATGGGGCTAAGCGACCGTGCCGATTATTATCCCTGTCAGCTTTCCGGCGGACAGCAGCAGCGGGTATCGATTGCAAGGGCTTTGGCTATGAATCCGAAAATTCTTTTCTTTGACGAACCGACTTCGGCGCTGGATCCGGAGCTGACCGGAGAGATATTAAAAGTAATTACAGAGCTTGCAAAAGAAAAAATGACGATGGTGATTGTGACGCATGAAATGCATTTTGCAAAAGACGTGTCCGATCGGATGATTTTTATGGATAAGGGCGTGATTGTAGAAGAGACGACACCGGAAGCGCTGTTTGCATCGACAAATCAGCGGACCAGGGAATTTTTAGGAAAATATCACTTATCAAACGGTTAAATCGAATACCGAAACGACAGAGAAAAGGGAGCGTTTGGCTCCCTTTTCTTTATATATGTGCGCCCAGTATGGGCGCAATCTAATCGGTGAAAGTCCGTAACACACCCTGGTA
>OFFJ01001216.1_pt1 | contig 19590 bp, 14 predicted proteins | sample 1521261 | NCBI WGS metagenome assembly OFFJ01 (sample SAMEA3504122, study PRJEB24116) | mouse gut metagenome | biome: mouse gut; feature: mouse-associated habitat; material: faeces | place: Denmark | collected 2011 | reverse complement strand
AATAATGTCCTTCTTCATCTATCCAATAGCCAATGCTTCCTATAACATGCTGTTTTGATTTTAATTCGGCAACAAGACGGTTATCCATATCCTGCCACTCAGTAATTATGTTTTTTACCTGTTCTCCTGACATTGGATAAAAATCTTCGAATTTGCTGACTTCTTCATCAGAAAAATATTTTATAATATCCTCAAAATCTGTCACTCTATAATTTCTCAGAAGTAATCTGCTGGTTTCTATAGTTATCATCTAAACGCTCTCCTTAAAACGAGAATTTTATAAAATAAGCATTGATTGACCTATATTGTACAAAAGGTGCAATACAATAGCTCCCCATAAACAATTTGTTTTCTTATATACAAAATCACATACAAAATGTAATATTATTAAGCATATCACATGATATAATGATAAGTTGCTCAAGGAAAAACCACCTACAACCTATTTTCTCCTCCATAAATCCGATTTACAGGGCAATTCTATAAATATCCGCCTGTTCCCCATCCAGTTCAAAGCTGCGCTCAAAAACTCCGCCGTTCTTAATGATCGTCTTCACTGAGGGTTCATTCATCTTTTCCACGGAAAGATGCAGTTCGTTCATCCCTGCCCTTTTCGCAATATCTAATAATTGCCGCAGCATTTCCGTAGCATAGCCCTTTCGTCTTTCCGACGGACGAACGCTGTAGCCACAATTGCCCAGATCCTTTAGGAAGTCGTTGAGCGTATGCCTTAAATCAATGATTCCCACAATTCTGTCATTACCATCAACGGCAAAGAATGTGTCTGTTATCACCCAGTCCGGATTAACCGTTTCCTCTTTCGTATTTGCGTCTATGATTCTGCACCATTCTCTGTAATCATCCATTTTATCAAGCAATTCACTTCCATTAATTACGAATTCCCCGTTATCAAAAAATTCTTGTACAGCGATCATGAAATTTTTCTCCGTGAGTTGGTTTCTAATGCCGTAGATGCTACGCAGAAGTTGAAAACCTTAGCCTCTATTGGAGAGTTTAAAGGTGAGGTTGGCGATTTGACCGTACATGTGTCTTTAGGAAAAGATACAATTACTGTTTCAGACCGTGGTATTGGTTTGACTGCCGAAGAAATCGACAAATATATCAACCAAATTGCCTTTTCAGGTGCCAACGACTTCCTGGAGAAGTATAAGAATGATGCTAATGCAATTATCGGACACTTCGGTTTGGGCTTTTATTCAGCTTTCATGGTGGCTAAGAAAGTGGAAATAATCACGAAATCCCATAAGGAAGGTGCTCAAGCAGTGAAATGGAGTTGCGATGGTAGTCCGGAGTTTACCATTGAGAACATTGATAAAGCTGACCGTGGTACAGATATAGTACTTTACATTGATGATGAAAGTAAAGAATTCCTGGAAGAGGCCCGCATTTCTTCTCTGTTGAAGAAATATTGTAGTTTCCTTCCCATACCTATTGCTTTTGGTAAAAAGAAAGACTGGAAAGATGGGAAACAGGTTGAAACAGACGAAGATAACATCATCAATGACAGTAATCCGTTGTGGACATTGAAGCCCAGCGAACTGAAGGATGAAGATTATAAGAAGTTCTATCGTGACCTGTATCCGATGTCTGATGAACCTCTGTTCTGGATACATCTGAATGTAGATTATCCGTTCCATCTGACAGGTATCCTCTACTTCCCGAAAGTAAAGAGCAATATCGAACTGAATAAGAATAAGATACAGCTTTATAGCAACCAGGTATACGTTACGGATTCAGTAGAAGGTATCGTACCTGACTTTCTGACACTGTTGCATGGTGTGCTCGATTCTCCGGATATTCCGTTGAATGTATCCCGTTCTTATCTACAGAGCGACTCTAACGTGAAGAAGATTTCGACATATATCACGAAGAAAGTATCTGATCGTCTGCAATCTATCTTTAAAAATGATCGCAAACAGTTCGAGGAAAAGTGGAATGACCTGAAGATTTTCATCAATTACGGAATGCTTACTCAGGAAGACTTCTATGACAGAGCAAAAGATTTTGCCCTTTTCACCGATACGGATGGTAAATGCTATACATTTGAAGAGTATCAGAAGCTGATCAAAGATAGTCAGACTGATAAAGATGGCAATTTGATCTATCTGTATGCTAATCATAAAGATGAGCAATTCAGCTATATCGAGGCTGCTAAGAATAAGGGATACAATGTGTTGCTGATGGATGGTCAACTGGATATTGCTGTAGTAAGCATGTTGGAGCAAAAGTTTGAGAAATCTCGCTTTACCCGTGTAGATAGTGATGTTATAGATAATCTGATTATCAAAGAAGACAAAAAAGGTGAAACTCTGGAAGCAGGTAAACAAGAAGCTCTTTCTGCTGTGTTCAAGAGCCAGTTGCCTAAGCTGGAAAAGGTTGAGTTTAATATCACTGCGCAGGCTTTGGGTGAAAACTCTTCTCCTGTGATGATTACTCAAAGCGAATATATGCGCCGTATGAAAGAAATGGCTAATATTCAGGCAGGTATGAGTTTCTATGGAGAAATGCCTGATATGTTCAACCTTGTGTTGAATTCAGATCATAAACTGGTGAAAGAAGTTCTTGCAGACGAAGAAAAAGAATGCGACTCTGTTGTAGCTCCTATTCAGCAAGAAATGGATGACGTAGACAAACGTCGTAATGAGCTGAAAGATAAACAAAAAGGTAAGAAAGACGAAGAAATTTCTACTGCTGAAAAGGACGAAGTGAACGGGTTGGATCAGAAGTGGGAAGAACTGAAAACAAAGAAAGACGAAATATTTGCCGGATATGCAGCTAAAAATAAAGTTGTCCGCCAATTGATTGACCTGGCATTGCTGCAAAATGGCATGCTGAAAGGTGAAGCTTTGAATAACTTTGTGAAGAGAAGCATCGAGCTAATCTAAATACGCCCTTTATTCACAATCTATATGCTGGGAGCATTGCAACTTTTATAAGAGTTGTAATGCTCCTTTTTTCGTATATTTTGTGTGGGAACGCTTGTTTTTTAGCGTTGGATACGTCCAATTTCGAAACAATTGCATATATTTGAGCTTTGATAATAATATATTTTCAGCTCGGAACTTTGAAGTATGAAAAGAATTCTTTTGCTTTTATCGTTTTGTTTCTTGTTGCTGCCCATGTTGCATGCCCAAAAAGTTGGACTTGTATTGAGTGGTGGTGGTGCGAAAGGTATGACGCATATCGGCATCATTCGGGCTTTGGAAGAAAACAATATCCCTATCGATTATATTCCCGGTACATCCAGGGGAGCCATTATCGGCTCGTTGTATGCCATGGGATACTCTCCCGATGATATGGAGGCTTTGCTGCGTTCAGAAGACTTTAAACGCTGGTATTCGGGAAAAGTAGAACCTAAATATGCCTATTATTTCAAGAAAAGTATTCCCACACCGGAGTTTTTTAATATCCGTTTTGATTTTAAGGATTCCTTGAATGTCAAACCGCAATTACCGACCAGTATGGTTAACCCCATTCAGATGAATCTGGTGTTTGTGGAGCTGTTTGCCCGTGCTACGGCTGCTTGTGACGGTGATTTTGATAGGCTGTTTGTTCCTTTCCGCTGTATCGCTTCTGATGTATACAATAAACGGCAAATAGTGTTAGGGAAAGGTGACCTGGGAGATGCTGTCCGTGCTTCTATGAGTTTCCCGTTTGTTTTTAAGCCTATTGAGATAGATAGCGTGCTGGCTTATGATGGTGGTATTTACAATAACTTTCCAACGGATGTAATGCGGGATGATTTCCATCCGGATATTATCATTGGTAGTGTGGTGGCTGCCAATCCATCTAAGCCTAAAGAAAATGACCTTATGAGTCAGATTGAGAACATGGTGATGCAGAAGACGGACTATTCTATTCCGGATTCTGTCGGCATCCTCATGACATTCAAGTATGATGATGTGAACTTACTTGATTTCGACCGTCTTCAGGAACTCCATGATATAGGTTACAATCGCACTCTTAGCCTGATGGATTCTATAAAGGGGCGTGTGCGCGTGCGCATACCTTCGGATGCCCGCAGGCTCCGTCGGGAGGTGTTCAAGTCCCAGACACCGTATGTGCGGTTTGACTCGGTGTCTGTGTCGGGGGGCAACCAAAGTCAGAATGCGTATATACGTTATCTGTTTACGCATAATCGTCCGGATACATTCGGATTGGCTCAGGCGCGTGATGCGTTTTACCGTGCTATTACTCCGGGAAAATTCCGTAATCTGATGCCAACGGCGGTATTTAATGATACCACACGTATGTTTCGGCTTGACCTCAAGGCTACACTTAAGGATAATGTGGAATTGGGCGTCGGAGGGTATCTCACCACCTCCACTAATAGTATGCTGTTTCTGTCGGGGGCATACCGCACGCTTAACTTCAATTCGCTCGACCTGCGTCTGAACGGGTGGATCGGTCAAAGCTATCTTGCCGCTGAGGTGAGTGGGCAGGTGCGGTTGCTGCGTAAGGTGCCATCGAGTCTGCAGTTGCAAGGTGTGGTGTCGCGCCAAAAATATTTTCCGAGTGACAAGTTCTTTTTTCAAACGAGTGAACCGACGGTGCTTACATCGGATGAGTTTTTCGGGCGTGCGTCATACGGTCTTGCCGTGGGGCGCAGCGGTAAGGCAGGGATAAGCATCGGCTATGGTCATGTGGAGCATAAATACTATCATTTGGCTACAGCAGCCAATGGCCGTTACCATGATCTCATCACTCAGAACCTCGCTGAAGCTGTAGCGCGATACGAGTATAATACCTTAAATTCGGCTTCTATGCCAACTGCCGGTGCCTACTACCGGATGTCTGCAACCGGTGTCGCTGGCCGTCATTATTTTACGGCTGGAGGTGAGGGGACAGATAACAGATGTTCCGGACGGCGCGTGTGGGGACAGGCTGAAGTCCTGGCGCGCAATTATTGGGACATTGCCGAACATTTCGCTTTTGGTACGGAGATAAATGTCCTTTCATCAACACGCAAGTTGCTCCCTACCTATGCTGAGTCGATAGTGGATGCCCCGGAGTTTAATCCGTCGCCATCATTCCATAATGTATTCGCACCCGGATTCCGTGCCAACAGTTATGCGGCAGTAGGAGTGATACCGATATGGAAACTTAGCAGCATGCTTCAGTTCAGGGGTAAGTTTGATGTGTTCGTTCCTTTCCGCCGTATATTGCCTACTGCCGAGGGTGGTGCCCGATATGGAAACTGGTTCTCGCATGCCGATTTCTTCGGTCAGATAGAAGCCGTGGTCACTCTGCCATTTGCCAGCATCACGGCATACAGCCATTATGCAAGCGTACCGGAAGGCCGATGGAATTTCGGTTTATCATTCGGTATCTTCCTTTTGGCTCCGAAATTCCTTCGTTGATAGTTCGGTGCAATCCGGCAAGATGTCATAATGCTGCTCTCAGATTGATTAATCCTTGACGGGGACTGCCTTTTCGTTATTTCGGTAGTTCTGTGGGCTTACTTTCATAATCTTATGAAACAATCTTGAGAAGTATGCCGGATCGGAGAATCCGAGAGTCGATGCTATTTCATGTATTTTTAGATTGGAAAGCTCAAGATAGTAGCAGGCTTTCTGTATTTTGATTCTTAAGAAACAGTTTATCGGTGACATCCCAGTCTGTTTGCTGAAGATAGCAGAGATATGGGATGGTGAATAGTGAAAATATTGGGATAGATCCTGGAGGGATAGGTTTTGTGATACATTTTCATTCATGTAGTGCATCATGCGGTCAATGAGAGTGGGGGGAGTATGTGCTTGAGATGGGAAATCACGGTATTGCTCGAGGAATATGAAAGATGCCAGATAGTGATAAAGGCACATGGATGAGTATGCCATATATTCGCGTATGTAACCCATGGAAAAACTTGAGAATATCTCCTCGAAAATATGAGTGCGTTCTTGAAGCCGGGAGGATTCTGCCGGTGAAACATCTTTGGCTCGAGGTTCTACGAGCGATGGAGCGAATGTGTTTATCAGTTTCCCGCAAAAGTGTATCCAATATATAGTCCAAGGATTTGAATTGTCGGTTCCAAAGGAATAAGGTGTATCTGCCGGAATTATTATGTATTGATGTTTGTGTATGGTGATGCGTTTATGAAATATTTCCACCCATCCTTCTCCATCGGTGCAATGTATGAGCAGCGCGTATGAGCAACCGTCGTTTTTTTTGACATGGTGGTATTTAGCATGTGGAAAGTAGCCTATCTTGCGTAAAAACAATAAGCCTATGAGAGAGTCGTCTTTGTACTTTGCAAGCAGACTCTCGGGAATGGTTGCCATGCGTTGTCCGCGAAAACTTTCTTTAAGAGTGGTCATGTGAAATATAATCGTAAGATAGTCCAATCTAATCGTAACAAAATTATGAAAAAATAATGTACTGACAATGTAACTTTGTCGGCAAATAGACCAATACATATAATTCGATATGAGAAAGAGTAATTACGATAAAGCTCCCTCCACTGCCGTTAATGGTAATATCTGGAGTGGCTGGCTCGAGATATCCAACCGTGTAAAAGAAATCATGGCTGAGCATAAGTCCAAATCAGTTTTCGTGATGGAATGTTATCAAGGAGTCATGCACGATGAGATTCTGCAAAATATCAGTTCGCTTGGTTTTGACACCATTATAAATACAGAAGAGTTGTTTAAAAGTGAGGATGAGGTGAGGGCAATGTCGGATCCGATTCTTACTGATGACCGTCTGTTTGGTCGTCGTGTGTCGAAATCATACATGGATTTCTTTGATTGCGGTAAGATGGACGAATGTCGCCGTAGGATAGCGAATCATTCGGGCCGCATATTGGTATATGGTCATGGTGCGTCTTGTGTCGTACCTGATGCGGATGTGTTGATGTATGCTGATATGCCGCGCTGGGAAATCCAGATGCGTAGCCGACGGAAGGAGGTGAACGGTCTTGGTGTGCATAATGCTTCTGATGCACCTTCAGCACATTATAAGAGAGGGTATTTCCTTGATTGGCTTGTCTGTGATAATCAGAAGAAACGTGTGATGGACAAGGTGGATTATTGGTTGGACACTACCATAAAAAATAATCCGAAGATGATAGACCGGGTTACATTCAATAAGGGAATGGAGCTTACGGCAACCAAACCGTTTCGTGTAGTGCCGTTCTTTGATCCGGCGCCATGGGGCGGTCAATGGATGAAAGAGGTGTGTGACTTGGATAAGGATGTGCCTAATTTCGGATGGTGTTTTGATTGTGTGCCTGAAGAAAATAGTCTGTATCTTGATATCAACGGTGTGATTTATGAGATGCCTGCCAATAATTTGGTGTTCAGTCAGACACGTAAGCTGCTGGGTGCTCCGGTCGAAGCCAGGTTCGGAGAGGATTTCCCCATACGTTTCGATTTTCTCGATACCATGGGTGGTGGCAATCTGAGTTTGCAGGTGCATCCGACCACTCAGTATATAAGAGATACATTCGGCATATATTATACTCAGGATGAGAGTTACTATTTGCTCGATGCGGAACCGGATGCTACGGTGTATCTTGGTTTGAAAAGTGGAGTGTGCCCTGAAGAGATGATTGCGGCATTGAAACAGTCGCAGGATACAGGTTGTGAGTTCGATGCAGAGAAGTTTGTGAATAAGTGGCCTGCGAAAAAACACGATCATTATCTGATACCTGCCGGCACGATCCACTGCTCAGGAGCCGGTGCCATGGTGCTTGAAATCAGTGCTACCCCAAGCATATTTACATTCAAGTTATGGGACTGGGGACGATTAGGGCTTGATGGACTGCCACGACCTATAAACATAGGGCATGGCGCAAATGTGATCCAGTGGGACCGACAGACCGAGAAGATAAAAAATGGATTCATAAATCAGGTTACTGAAATAGCTTCCGGAGATGGTTGGCGGGAAGAACGTACAGGACTGCACGAGAATGAGTTTATAGAGACTCGTCGGCATTGGTTCTCTGTACCGGTCACGCACGATACCGATGGCGGTGTACAGGTCTTTAATGTGGTTCAAGGCGACGAAGTGATTGTCGAAAGCCCGACGGGTGCCTTTACTCCGTTTGTAGCGCACTATGCCGAAACATTTATAGTCCCGGCAAGTGTAGGTCGTTTCACCGTACGTCCATACGGAAAGTCGGTTGGCTCTGAATGTGGAACTATAAAGGCATACGTGCGTTTTCGCCAATAATTGTACAACACTATAACTTTGTGTCTATGGAAATGAATAAAAGGCATAGCTCCAATATTGTGATGACATTGGATGCCGGAGGTACAAATTTTGTGTTTTCTGCAATAAGTGATTTTCGGCATGCGGTAAATCCCGTTACCTTGCCGTCCTGTGCGTCGTCATTATCCGAATGTATAGCTAATATCAAAAAGGGGTTCCGCTGCGTGGAGACGCAATTGAACGGTGATAGCCCGATTGCCATAAGTTTTGCATTTCCGGGACCGGCAGATTATAATTCCGGTGTGATAGGCGATTTGCCAAACTTTCCTTCTTTTCGTGGAGGAGTGCCACTTGGCCCTATATTAGAGGACGAGTTCGGTATACCGGTGTATATAAATAATGACGGAAAGCTGTTTGCATACGGTGAAGCCTATGCCGGAGCGCTGCCGGAGGTAAACCGAAGATTATTGGATGCAGGCTCGGAAAAGCAGTATTCCAATCTTCTCGGAGTGACATTGGGAACAGGATTCGGTGGCGGTGTTGTGATTGATGGGAAAATGCTCACCGGCGACAACGGTACGGGGGGCGACATCTGGTGTTTCCCAAATAAGAAACATCCTGCTCTGATAGTGGAGGAATCTGTGAGCATACGTGCTGTCAGGCGTGTTTATCAGGAATTGTCGGGTGATAACAGAGACTTGTCTCCAAAGGATATATATGATATCGCGGAAGGTACTGCACCCGGTGACCGGCATGCTGCCGAACGGTCGTTCACAGAACTCGGTACCATGGCAGGTGATGCGATAGCCACAGCTGTGACACTGATTGATGGTATTGTGGTCATTGGAGGTGGTGTGTCAGGTGCATCCAAATACATTGTCCCGGCGATATTGAAAGAGATGAACGGGCATCTGGGCATGATGGATGGTACTTCTTTGGGCAGAGTGCAGATGCAGGTATATAATCTGGACGATGAAAATGATTTTGCCGAATTTGCGAAGCCGTATGTGGAATATATACATGTTCCCGGCTCCGGGCGTGTTGTAGCGTACGATAAAGGTAAAAAGATTGGTGTTATGGTAAGTAAAAACGGGGCAAATCATTCGATAGCTTGTGGAGCGTATATGTATGCTCTTAACCGGTTGGAAAATAAAAAGTGATATTATGACGGCATTTAGATTGATTTATGGGATGAGAGTGTTTAAATGTGTTTTGATGCTGCCACTGCTGATATCGGTGCTCTTGACCGGAGCTGCCGATGCCAATGGCGGCAATCTTGGCAAGTATGTCAATCCTCGTATTGGCACGGCGCATTGCCGTTGGTTTCATTTTGCTCCCGGAGCACTCCCGTTCGGTATGGCAAAGCCCGGTCCATCGACCAATGGTGCGTTGGGCAATAAGTCGGGATGGGAAGCTACCGGCTATGATTTTCGGGAAACAAGTATCGACGGCTTTCCTAATTTGCACGAATTTCAGATTGGCGGTATATCCCTGATGCCAACGAGGGGAAAACTGATAACTGTGGCTGGTGACACCGCGGATGTGTACCCCCAAGGCTACCGCTCAAAGTTTACCCATGACAATGAGGTGGTAGCTCCCGGGTATTATTCAGTGATTCTGGATGATTACGCTATAAAGGTAGAGTTGACAGCTACCAAACGAGTGGCATATCACCGCTACACCTTTCCTAAGGGAAATGATAGCCATATCCTGTTTGATATAGGCCGTCGTAATGGTGAAAGCGGTGCGGTGACCGATGCGAGTGTGAGGATGCTCGAAGATGGTACCATAGAAGGAATGGTAGTGACGGAACCCGAATATGTTAAAAAATATCAGCCGGGAGCCGATGTGAGAATCTATTTTTCCGCCAATGTGAGTAAAAAGCCTAAGGCAGTTGGTACTTTTATCGGTGATAAGCAGTTTTCGGGACAAAAGAGTGTTGCCGGTCCCGGTGCCGGCATGTATCTTACGTTCGATACTGAATCGGGTGAAGATATTACGGTAAAGGTGGGGTTGTCGTACACTTCTATAGCCAATGCGCGTGAAAATCTTGCGGTGGAGAGTGATGGATTGTCATTCAATCAGGCTCGTGCTCAGTCTGAAGAGTTATGGGAGGATATGTTAGGCAGGATAAAAGTGGAATCCACATCAGATATAGACAAAACCAAATTTTATACCGGGCTGTATCATGCAATCTTGGGTCGTGGTATCGCCAATGATGTTAACGGAGCTTATCCACGCCATGATGGAAGCATCGGACAATTGCCTATGAAAGATGGTGTGCCGGTGCATAATATGTACAATACCGATGGGGTATGGGGAGCACAGTGGAATCTGGTTCAGTTATGGGCATTGGCGTATCCCGACTATCTGTCTGATTTTGTGAGCAGTCATCTTCAGATTTATAAAGATAGCGGATGGCTTGGTGATGGCATAGCGGCATCCAAGTATGTGTCCGGTGTGGGAACAAATCTACTGCCGGTTATGATTGCTGCAGCATATCAGTCGGGTATCCGTGATTTTGATATCGCTACAGCCTATGAAGCTTGCCGCAAGAATGAACTCGACGGGACCGACCGACCGTTTGGAGCCGGTAAGCTTGATACGGATCAGTTCCTTGAATACGGCTTCGTTCCACATAAGGATACCGGAGAGGGTATGGATGAGGCTTTTATGTTCTCAGCGTCGCATACCCTTGAGTATTCATATAGCGCCTGGGCGGTGGCTCAAATGGCAAAATCCCTTGGGCATGAAGCCGATTATAAAAAATTGATGAATTTGTCGAAAGGGTGGGAACGGATTTACGACACTACACTTGGTTTTGTGCACCCTAAGAATGCAGATGGCACGTTTATAGACAATTTTAATCCTATGGATGTGTGGCGCGGATTCCAGGAAGGTAATGCGTGGCAATATACGTTCTATGTACCTCATGATACACAAGGATTGGTTGAAAAGGTCGGTAAAGAGCGGTTTGTGGAACGGCTTGACAGTATATTCTCCGTATCTCGTGACAAGATATTCAGCGGTGGCACGGATGTATGGGCTTTTTCCGGTCTTCAGACTGTGTATAATCATGGTAATCAGCCGTGTTTGCATATTTCATGGCTGTTTGATGCAGCCGGAAAGCCTGCGTTGACCCACAAATGGGTGAGGGCTATCCTTGATGAATTTTATGGAACTGATGGTGTACATGGATATGGGTATGGGCAGGATGAAGACCAGGGACAGCTCGGAGCATGGTATGTGATTTCATCTATCGGTCTGTTTGATGTCGGTGGTCTGACCGCCAGCCATCCGTCAATGGCTATTGGTAGCCCTAAGTTCAATAAAGTGATAGTGAAACTTCATCCTGAATATTACCAGGGTAAAGAATTCGTTATTGATGCTCCCGGTAATTCTGATAGGAATATATATGTCTCAGGGGCTAAATTCAACGGTATGCCTATGGATAATATGCGATTGCCTTTTGACAGCATTGTCTCCGGAGGATATCTGGAACTTGAAATGAGTGATAACCCTAAAAAATGATAGATATATGGATAATGGTAAAAAGATATTAGGAGTTCTTCCGTTGTTGTTCGGATTCTTTATAATGGGGTTCGTAGATGTTGTTGGTGTTGCCACCAATTATGTCAAACACGACTTCATGCTGTCTGATTCAGTGGCAAATCTGTTGCCCATGATGGTCTTTGTTTGGTTCGTGCTGTGCTCCATACCCACAGGATTATTGATGGGGCGATTTGGCAGGCGTAATGTTGTGTTGCTGTCGATTGTTATAACTGCCGTTGCAATGCTTATCCCTATTGTGCGATATGACTATCCGTGTGTATTGGTCGCTTTCGCATTGCTTGGAATAGGCAATACCATACTTCAGGTTTCATTGAATCCGATGGTTGCGGCTGTGGTGTCGAGCCGGAGGGTTGCAAGTGTGTTGACCTTGGGGCAGTTTATCAAGGCTGTTTCGTCAATGCTCGGTCCGGTGATAGCGGGCGCAGTTGCCGCAATGTATGGTGATTGGAAGTTGATATTTGTAGTTTATGCCGTAGTATCGGTTGTGTCCATGTTATGGTTGCTATGTGGTGTCAAGGCTGAAAATCCGTCCGGTTCGGAGCAAGGTGCCGCGACGATGCGGTCGGTCATTGCTCTATGTTGTAATTCACGCGTGGTGATGTTGTTTTTTGGCATTATGTGCGTAGTAGGTCTTGACGTGGGATTGAATGTTCTGATACCGCAGGTACTGATGGTTAGAACGGGTATGCCATTGCATGAAGCCGGTTTAGGCACAAGCTTGTACTTCCTGTCTCGTACTGTTGGAGCACTTATTGGCGCGTTTATGCTGACAAGGATTTCCTCGCGAAGTTTATTGAAGTGGTGCATGGCTGTGGCATTGGTTGCATTGGTAGCATTGATGTTGGCATGGGACTTATATGTGATAGTAGCGTTGGTGATAATCTTGGGATTGATGTGTGCCAATGTGTTTTCCATATTGTTTTCCATGGCATTGGAATTGGAGCCGGCTAAGAATGATGAGGTGTCGGCACTTATGATTATGGGTGTATCCGGCGGAGCTATGATTCCTCCTGTTATGGGACTTCTGTCGGATTTAGGAGGTGTTACTTCCGGTATACCGTTGCTGATTGGTTGTGTTGTATATATATGCTTGTTGAGTTTTCTGAAAGGTAAATGATTTGTTCGTGTATTGGTGCGCGTATATCGTTTTCCGCATCGTTATACTTTTGTGCATCTAATGTTTAGATGTTGTTTTGAGCTTGTTAAAATCACTACTTTTGGGTATAACTGACAAAGACAAAAAAACGGCGGTAATCCGCCGTTTTTTTGTCTTTGTTATCATTCCAATGGAGTTCCATTTGGGTATCTTGAGGGATACGGAATCTTGCATTTCGTATAATGGTTAATGTATTACATGCATAATATTCCATTTCCCATCCGTAAATATCCGTATTCATTACAATGTACGTGTATTAGCTGTCGTGTGTAGGGAATACATTCAGTAAGCCGTATCCGGTGGATTAAGTAGGTGCAAAAAAAATTGATTGTCTCACGACAACCAACCTTAGTTAACCTTAAATCTAATACCATGAAAAACACGTTGCAAAGGTAAGGGCATTTTGCAATATGTGAAAGCGTTTTGATGAAAAAAGTATGTTGTTTTAACATAATTTTGCTGATTGTGCCACTTGGGGTTGTGATTGAGTGACAAAATGCTGCTTGATGGTGCATTTGATGGCAAAATGATAGTGAGGGTGCGCTTGCGGGTAAGGTGTGCGAAACAGCATGATTAACATTCGTTAGTACATAAAGAAAGCACCCCCGCGACATCACGTCGCAGGAGTGCGGGAGGGGTTAAAAAAATGGGATATCTTCAGGAGTGTTTTGAGGATACGGTCGAATTAAACACGGCTACACCTCATAAATGCACACTCCGTATGGCTATTTTATTTAATCAAGGAATGTCCTGTCATTTCTGCCGGTTTTTCAATGCCCATGATATTGAGTATCGTGGGGGCTACGTCGGCAAGTTTGCCTGATTCAACCTGTGCGTCCTTGCGGGCTGTTACATATACGCAAGGTACAGGGTTGAGTGAATGTGCGGTATTGGGGGTGCCGTCGGGGTTCACAGCATTGTCGGCGTTGCCGTGGTCGGCTATGATGATTACTTCATAGTCGGCTTCCTTGGCTGCTTCAACGGTGTCCTTCACGCATTCGTCGACAGCTTTAACAGCTTTTTCGATGGCTTCGTATACACCGGTGTGGCCTACCATATCACCGTTGGCATAGTTGACTACGATGAAGTCGAATTTCTGAGACTTGATGGCTTCCACAAGTTTGTCGCGTACTTCAAATGCGCTCATCTCGGGCTTGAGGTCGTATGTGGCTACCTTGGGAGAAGCGACGAGTATGCGTTCTTCGCCTTCGTAGGGTGCTTCGCGTCCGCCATTGAAGAAGAATGTGACGTGTGCGTATTTTTCGGTCTCGGCTATGTGGAGCTGTTGCTTGTCGAGCGACGAGAGGTATTCACCGAGGGTGTTGTTGACATTCTCTTTGTCGAAAAGGATGTGTACGCCGGTGAATGATGCGTCGTAAGGTGTCATGCAGTAATACTGGAGGTCGGGAATAGTAGTCATTCCGGCTTCAGGTATGTCGTGTTGAGTGAGCGCCACTGTGAGTTCTTTGGCTCGGTCGTTGCGGTAGTTGAAGAATATTACAGCATCGCCTTGCTTGATGGTGCCGTCGACGGTGGAGTTGTTGATGGGTTTGATAAACTCATCGGTAACGTCGGCATCATAAGATTGCTGTACAGCCTGTACCATGTCGGTGGCTTGTTCGCCTTCTCCTTTTACCAGGAGGTCGTAAGCTACCTTCACGCGTTCCCAACGTTTGTCGCGGTCCATGGCGTAGTAGCGTCCTATGATGGATGCGATTACGCCTGATGATTTGGCGCAGTGAGCCTGCAATTGTTCGATAAAGCCTTTACCGCTGCGGGGGTCGGTGTCGCGACCGTCCATAAAGCAGTGGATGTAAACGTGCTCAAGACCGTAGTGCTTGGCTATATCGCACAGCGCGAATAGATGGTCGAGAGCGGAGTGTACGCCACCGTCGGATGTAAGTCCCATGAAGTGCATTGCCTTGCCATGTTCCTTGGCGTAGGTAAATGCGCTCTTGATTTCAGGATTCTCGAGTATGGAGCCGTCGGCACAAGCTTTGTTGATTTTCACGAGGTCCTGATATACTACGCGTCCGGCTCCGATATTGAGGTGACCTACTTCGGAGTTACCCATCTGTCCGTCGGGCAAACCTACGTTTTCACCGCTCGCTTGCAATTGTGAGTGAGGGTAGTTGGCAAGTAGATAGTCCCAATAGGGGGTAGGGGTGGAGTATATCACGTCGCTTTTGGAGTGGTTGCCTATTCCCCATCCGTCCAAAATCATTAATAAAGCTTTCTTAGCCATCGGTATTTTATGTTTTATCGGTTATATTACGTTAATTGTAAATTCACGTGCAAATTTACACATTATTTTATTACCTTTGCCGGAAATTACATAAAGAAATTATGAAGCGTAAACTCATTTCTGCAATTATAATTATAGCTGCGCTTGTGTGCGTGTCCAATGCATCTGCTCAATTCCGCTACGGTCCTATGGTGGGAGTGGATGTGACTAATCTTAATTTCAAACAGGATTTGATGACTGTGGACAAGAGTGTTGGATATTCAGCCGGCGTGGTGGCCGAAATGATGTTCCCCGGTATCGGTTTCGGTATAGACCTCGGACTTTATTACGAGCAGCGCGGTGCCACATTGCATCTGGGTGAGAAGGCTATGTGGGCGGACCAAGGATACGGTGTTGACCGTTCTTATCTGCATTATGCCGTGATACCGGTACACCTGCGGTTCAAATATACGCGTCTCAATGGCTTTGAGGATAAATTGGCTCCCATTGTTTTTGCTGGTCCTTCATTTGGCTTTCTTGTCGGTCACAGCGATATAGATTGTATGAAATACGCTGCCGGTGAATTAGGCGTGGATTTCGGCTTGGGTGTGGAAATCATGCGCAACTGGCAGGTAACTGCAAGCTATAATCATGGGTTTACCTATGCTTTGAAGGATAAGACTCTTACTAATTTCTCGGCTCGCAATACCACTTGGTCAGTGCGTGTTGCCTATTTGTTCTGATTCTGAACATTTGGTGTCGGTGCCGGCTGTTGCAATTGCGCCGGTTGCTGTTGTTGCGGGGCAAGTGATTTGACATCGCGACCCGATGGATTGTTGAACAAGCGCAAGTCAAATTCCGGAGCCACGGCGGCTATGTGTTCAAATATCTCGCTTTGTACGGCTTCATAAGCGGTCCATGCGGTAGTGGTGTAGCAGTAGATCTGCAGCGGCATACCGTTGCCGTCGGGTGTCATTATGCGCACCAATATCTGTTGGTCGGTGCCGATGAGCGGATGGTTCAGAAGATAAGAGCACATGTAGGCTCGGAGTAATCCTAAATTAGTTTGCGCAGTGCCGTTGACCACAGCGAGTCCCGGGTCGTAGAACGGTCCTGACTTTTTGACTTTGGCGAGGAAGTCTGCCATGCCCGGCAATGCTGCTACGCGTTGCAGGAGTTCGTCGGTGGCGGGTTTCACCGAGTCAACATCGAATATTACCGAACGGCTAATCAAGCGGTAACCGCTGTCGCTCATACCGCGCCAATTCTGGAATGATACGCTTACAAGTGTATAGGGAGGGAGTGTGACTATGGTGTTGTCCCAATTCTGAACCTTTACGGCTGTCAGGCTCATGTCCACTACTATACCATTAGCTATGGTGGAGGGTACCACAATCCAGTCGCCTATACGCAGCATGTCATTTTGAGAGAGCTGTATACCGGCAACGAACCCCAGTATGCTGTCCTTGAATATCAACATCAATACTGTGGCAAACGCGCCAAGTCCGGTGAGCAAAGCTGCCGGCGATTTTCCGAGAAGTACTGAGCCTATGACTATTGCTGCTATTATCCAAACCAATCCTTTACCTACATTGAGTATGCCTTTGAGGGGCAGGTTCTTGGTGTTTTCACGTTCGTTATAGCGCATCCATATAAATGTGAGAACCGTATTTATAGCAGTGGTAATCACCATTATGGTATAAATCCATACTATCACTTCACATATATGCAGAAGGGTGGATTTGCTTTCGAAAGCAAATGGCAGCAGTCCGAGAATCACCAATGGGGGAATGATATGGCTGCATCGTGACAGTACATGCTGATTGAGTAGTTCGTCGCCTATATGTGTGTGATGCCAACGTACCATGCGCCGAGCCACCCAAAGTATGCCGCATCGGATAATCCATCCAAGCAGCATGGCAACACCTACAATCACGGCTACATAAATAATCTCCTCAATGGTTTTGTCTCGTGCCAAACCTAATTTGTCGAGGAGGTTGTCGATATTGGTCAGTAGCCAGGATGCAAATTTGTGTGACGGGATTATCTCACCGGATATAAGTAGTGGATTCATGACTGTGCGATGATTAATAAATAGTGAATCGGTTTTATACTACAACGCCACTCCCTGTGGAAATGTTTTTTTGAGTTGTCAGAAGTGCGTATTCGCATGGTATGTATTTAGGATTGTAGTATCTTTGCATTATGAATGAGAATAATTCTAATAATAACAGTATGCCGGCTATGGATGCCAATCCTTTCGGTTCGGTACTTTATATGATGGCAAAGCCGGCAGGGGCGGCTTGTAATCTGGCGTGTGAGTATTGTTATTATCTGGAAAAGGGTGAACCTGGAGTGAAGCAGGTGATGGATGACGGCACACTGGAGGAGTTTGTGAAGCAGTATATCGAAGCGCAGACGGTGGATGAGGTTATGTTTACGTGGCACGGTGGAGAAGCTATGATGCGTCCGTTATCGTTCTATCGTAAGGCTTTGGAGTTCCAACGGCGGTATGCACGAGGTCGCAGGGTGCTGAACTGTTTGCAAACAAACGGTACTCTGATTACAGAGGAATGGGCGCGTTTTTTACGTGCGGAGCGGTGGTTGGTAGGCGTGTCGATTGACGGTCCTGAGGAATTTCATGATGAGTACCGGCGTGCGCGCGGCGGTAAGCCTACGTTCCAAAGTGTGATGAAGGGGATACGTATGCTACAGCGTTATGGTGTGGAGTGGAATGCCATGGCTGTGGTCAATGACTATAACGTGGATTATCCGGTGGAGTTCTATCGTTTTTTTAAGTCGATAGGCTGTCAGTATATACAGTTTACTCCTATTGTGGAGCGCCGCCGTGGTGATGGACGTCTTGCTACATTGGGCGATAATGGCGAGATGACTCCGCATTCCGTGGAGCCGCGGAAATGGGGTGAGTTTCTATGCGGTGTGTTCGATGAGTGGGTGAAAGAGGATGTGGGCAAGATATTTGTACAGATATTCGATGCCACTCTTGCTGGATGGGTGGGGCAGCAACCGGGAGTGTGTTCAATGGCATCGTTCTGCGGTCATGCCGGTGTGGTGGAGCATAATGGCGATGTATATTCGTGCGACCATTTTGTGTTTCCCCAGTATAAGCTGGGTAACATACATCAGCGCTCTATAATAGAGATGATGATAGACCCGCGCCAACAGCAATTCGGCAGTATGAAACGAGGTTCGTTACCACGTCAGTGCCGCGAGTGCAGGTACTCACATGTGTGCAACGGGGAGTGCCCTAAAAACCGCATATCGGTCACTGCCGACGGTGAGCCGGGGTTATGCTATTTGTGCGAGGGTTATAGGATGTATTTCGACCATGTGGCTCCTTACATGGACTTTATGGCTGCTGAACTTGCTGCTCACAGACCACCGGCAAATGTTATGACACAGTTCCGCGGATAATCTGATGTCGATGGTGCTTATTATTCAGTATCGTCATCCAGGAAGTCATCGTCGAAATCAAAATCCCAACCGTCATCCAAGGCGTCATAGGCTTGTTCGGTAAATCGAGACAGTTCTCGACCTTCGCGTTTGGTGGGGCGTCCCAGTCCTTTGCGGCGATCTATGAAGCCGCTTATCTTCACCACTTCCAATAGGTCGAGTTCGCTACGCGGAGTGATGTTCTCCATGTATTCCGGCACGAGTTTCGCGCCGAGACGGTTTTCGGTAAGTGCCAGTACGCGGAATGAATATGTAACCGGCGGTTTGCGCACTTTTACCACATCGCCCACCTTTATCATACGGGCAGGTTTGGCAGTGGTGTCACCAAGCATTACACGACCTTTCTTACATGCGTCTGTGGCAATGGTACGCGTCTTGAAAATCCTTACCGCCCACAGCCATTTGTCGATTCGTACTTCCGATTTTGCCATAACATGAGAGGTGTGGAGAGCATTATTTATTGTTGAAGGTATTCATGGCTATTGCTATGCCTGCGAGACAGAATGTGCGTATGGCTTCAATAGCTACATCTATTCGTGTGGGCAGCATCTGTCGTTGGTCAAGTGTGAAATTGCCCAATACATAGTCTATCTGGCATCCTCGCGGAAAGTCATTGCCTATACCGAAACGCAGACGGGGATAGGCATCTGTGCCAAGCATCTGTGCTATATTCTTAAGACCGTTGTGTCCGGCATCGCTACCGCGTTGCTTGATACGTATGGCGCCAAATGGCAACGCAAGGTCATCGACGAGTACAAGGATATGGTCTAAGTCCACACCCTCTTTCTCCTTCCAATACCGCACGGCGTTACCGCTTAGGTTCATATAGGTGGATGGTTTGAGCAGCACAAGCTGTTTGTTTTTCACACGCGTACGCGCCACGTCGCCGTAGCGTTCGGTAGAAAAAGAAATATTGGATGCCTCGGCAAAGGCATCCAATATTTTAAAGCCTATGTTGTGGCGGGTGTTACGGTATTCGTCGCCGATGTTG
>OFFJ01001214.1_pt1 | contig 19614 bp, 21 predicted proteins | sample 1521261 | NCBI WGS metagenome assembly OFFJ01 (sample SAMEA3504122, study PRJEB24116) | mouse gut metagenome | biome: mouse gut; feature: mouse-associated habitat; material: faeces | place: Denmark | collected 2011 | reverse complement strand
TAACCGGTATCGAAATGTTCCGTAAACTGTTAGACGAAGCTCAGGCTGGTGATAACATCGGTGCACTGCTTCGTGGTATCCAGAGAACTGAAATCGAAAGAGGACAGGTTCTTGCAAAACCTGGTACAGTAACATGCCATACCAAATTTACTGCTCAGGTTTACGTTCTGACAAAAGATGAAGGTGGACGTCATACTCCATTCTTCAACAACTACAGACCACAGTTCTATTTCAGAACAACAGACGTAACAGGTATCTGTAACCTTCCAGAAGGCATTGAGATGTGTATGCCTGGTGATAACGTAGAAATTACAGCAGAGCTGATTCACCCAGTAGCTATGGAGCAGGGGCTTCGTTTCGCTATCCGTGAGGGCGGACGTACTGTAGGTTCCGGTACAGTTGCTAAGATTATTGAGTAATCTGAGCTGATTATAATAGGGACTTTTCGTTTCTTTCGGAAAGTCCCTTTTTGCTTTTGCAATTTGTAAAATTTGATATATCAGGCGGAGCATTTTAAGTCTTTGATACATATGAAAGGTCAGGAGGAACAGAAATGAAAAGAGGAGAAATGCCTAAAGAAAAAAAAGATAAAAAGTACAAAAGTATCGGGACGAAGATTGGCCGTGTTGCGGCGGCTATGCAGGTGATTTCTTTTGTACTGGCGATGATTATCTGTATTTTTATGTTTATGTCTTTGATTACAAAGATGCAGGAGGAGCGTTGCACGAATGGTACAAATATTCTTGCCAGTGAACTGGAACGTATATCTGGAAGTGAAGATATCAATCAGCTTTTAGATGATCTGAAGAGCCGCATGGGCTGTGAATTTACTATTTTCGAGGGAGATACCCGGGCTTATAGTACGGTGACTAAAGACGGTGAACGTGTGGTTGGCACGAAGCTGTCGTCTGAGCTGAATGAGATTGTGCTTCAGCAAGGTAAAGAGTATGTAGGAGAAGCGGATATTCTGGGGGTCGATTATCTTTGTTCCTATGTTCCTACAAAGGGTGATGACGGGAAAGTTAATGGCTTGATCTTTGCCGGGATATCTATGGCAGAGGTAAAGAAGCAGGTTTTCAGCGTTATTGTCTGGGCAACGGGATTGAGTCTGATCGCGATCGTTTTATGCGGTGTATTTTTAGTAGGCTATTTGAAAAAGCGGGTTACCGAGCCTATGGGAGAGATTACACAGATGGCAAGACGTTTGGAGAAGGGAGATCTTGGTCTTGCAAGCGGCAAGGATGTCAAGGGCAGTGTTCATTCTGATGATGAAATAGGCGTGCTGGGCCAGATTTTTGAGGATACTACCCGTCGTTTGAGAGAATATATTGGTGAGATTACGATTGTGCTGGATGCGATTGCGAAAGGTGATCTGACTGAGGGAGCCCGGCAGGAATATCTGGGTGATTTCCAGTCGATCCGAGTATCCTTGGACCGGATTCAGTCCGGATTGAATCATACGATGGGGCAGATTGCCGCAAGCGCCGGACAGGTTTCGGATGGTTCTGATAATGTATCCAGCAGTGCGCAGTCTATGGCTCAAGGCGCAACTGAGCAGGCAAGTTCTATTCAGGAAATTTCCGCCACTATTGCGGATATATCTGAGAGTGCACGAAAAACATCTATAGCTGCTGCGGAGGCAGGCGACTTTGTTAACCGGGCAGGTGCGCAATTGGGTATCAGTATAGATTATGTTAAGGAATTGAATGAAGCTATGGGCCGCATTTCTGAATCGTCGCAGAAAATCAGTACTATTATCGCCACTATTGAAAATATAGCTTTCCAGATAAATGTTCTCGCTCTGAATGCGGCAGTAGAAGCAGCGCGTGCGGGTTCTGCCGGCAAAGGATTTGCCGTTGTTGCTGATGAAGTTAGTAATCTGGCTTCCAAGTCCGAGGAAGCGACCAAAGCAACAAAAGAGCTGATCGAGAGTTCGATTGCCACTGTTGCTGAAGGCGGAGATGCAGTGAACAGAGTTACCGAATCTCTGGAAAAGACAGGTGAACTTGCTGGAAATGTAACAACTAAGATGGCGGTAGTTGTAGAGGCTGTGGAAAAACAGACTAAGTCGATCGAACAGGTTACAGATGGAATTGGACAGATTTCCGATGTTGTTCAGACAAATTCTGCAACCAGTGAAGAGTGTGCGGCTGCCAGTCAGCAATTATCTTCTCAGGCAGGCCTGCTCAAGAATCTGATGAGTTCTTTTGAGCTAAACGGAGGCCGCAGGTAGAGATTATTTATACATATAGGCTGTTTCCGGAGCAGATAATAATCTGTCGGATCAATAAAGGGTATCGCTTAATCATCTGATTTGATGATTAAGCGATACCCTTATTTTAAGCGGTTTCATTTGCAGAACTAAGTCTCCCGGACATTTTATATTTATCTGCGCGGTTTAATGATACACAGTATTCAAAGGGTGTTCCTCCGCTGGTTTTTGTGATTCCCTTGATATAGAAAGCAGCATCCCCCTCCTGCATGCCAAGCAGATGCGCCTCAAATGCTTCTAGCCTTGTAATAGAAATCGTATGTTCCTGATGTGTAAGCTTTATATTGTAAAATTGCTCCAGCGTACTATACAAAGAACAACTATTGAAGTTAAAGCTGTCCAGCTTTGGACAGTATTCAATAGGAATATAAGCTGTCTCCAAAAATAATGGGATGTCATTGAGATATCTCACCCGCTTTAATAGATAGACTGAAGTGCCGATCCGGCATTTTAATGCCTGCGCTACTTTTTTTGGAGCTTCTATTACGTAAAAATCAATTACTTTGCTTCGTGTCTGATAGCCATCGGACTCCCAGCCGGAAGAGTAAGAGATGAAACTTCTTACATCCTCTGTATATTTCGGTTCGGCTATAAAGTTCCCTTTTCCGTGAACCGTATATATGCAGCCTTCATTCTGCATATGCTTCAGAGCTTCCCTCAATGTTATGCGGTTCGCGCTGAACAGCTCGCATAAAGAACGTTCTGAAGGCAGTTTATCATGCGCCTTTAGCTTATGTGTAACAATATATTCTTCAATTTTTTCTCGCAGATCTTCACTTACTAATTGTATTAATTTTCCCATAAGTTCTCCTTTATTCCATAATTGTAGAAAAGACAAATTTTTTCCCGCTGGAGTATGACTTTGTGTATTCCACAATCTTTCCCCGAGTATCGATAATAGTTTCTGTAGTCATAAATACAGGATCATTTTCAGGCAGGTTAAGCAGGCCGGACTGCGGCGGGCAGATTTTAACAATTTCCAGAGTCTGCGTGTCATGTGCAAGCTGTATGCCGTGTTTGTTATAGATGTCATAAAGTGAATAGATACTGAAATCATATTGCTCGATATCAGGTATCAGGCTGTATGGAAGATAAGTATATTCCAGAATATAGGGTTCGCCGTCGCCGAGACGGACACGAAAGATCTGAAAAATGTCATCATCGGGAGAAATCTTAAATATCTGCGCATATTTCCAGTTGGCTTTCCGGCGGCCGGAATAGATTAATCGGTTGGAAGGCGTCAGCCCCATGTCTAACAAAAATGGAGTGGTACTTTGAATTGTGTCAAATGCGGAATCAATCTTTGGACGGTTGACATAGGTGCCTTTTCCGGGTTTTGGGATTAATAACCCTTCGTTGACAAGCAGTGCAATCGCTTTGCGCAGTGTCAGACGATTCACGCCGTATTTGGCAGAAAGTTCCCTCTCGGAAGGGATAAATTGTCCGAACTGATATTCCCCTTTTTCTATTTTTTCACGCAAAAGCTCTGCGATCTGACGATAGAGTGGCTGTTGATGAATCATTTTGTAAAAGCTCCTTTCAATAAAATTGGTATACTATACCGCATCAGTGCTGTTCCACATAAAGATATGATGAGTGGTATGGTTTTTCTGTGAAATTGGTATATATATTCTACGCATAAGTAAATGACATAAATTCAAGAGATAGATAAGTGTGGTATGATAATTTTTTACAATGGTATATAAAATATATTCTCTCTATATTATATATCTTCTGTCAAAAAAAGTAAAGTGGTATATTAAGAATAATATAAAAACAACTCGAAAATAAAGATATATTTTGTGCAAAATAAATAAAAATAGAAGAGAAATATTGTGAAAAAAACGCTATAGTAAAGATATTGACGTAAAAAGCACATAGTGGTATAGTTTAAAGCGTAAAAGATATATATGGTATACCACAAAGCGCTTTAAAAGACAATTAGGAGGAATGAATGACATGATAGGTTTTGATGAGAAGAAATATCTTGAAATTGGCAACAATACAGTAAAGCTAAAAGGAAGAGTGGAAGAAATTACAAAGGAAATCAGTAAAGACGGCTATAAAAATATTTTTCTGATTGGTTCGGGCGGATCTTATGCGATGTTTCTGCCATTTGAGTATTATATGAGAACGAAATCTACGATTTCGGTATACGCGGAAATTGCAGCGGAGTTGATGGCATGCGGACACAATCAGTTTGGAAAGGATTCGGTATGTATCTTTACCTCGACTTCCGGGACAACACAGGAAACTGTAGAGGCGGCCGCTTATTGCCGTGAGAAGGGAGCCAGAACAATCTGCATTTCGGGAAATGCAGATGTACCGTATGCAAAGGAAGCGGATTATCCAATTATTAATACAATGGACGACTTCTCGGCGGCGGATGCGGACTACATCCTTTTATATATGCTGACGTTCTCTTTCATGCATGAACATGGTGATTTCCCTGAGTATGAGGAATTCTGTGAAAATCTTGGGAAATTACCGGCAGCGCTTGTTAACGTAAAGAAGCAGTGTGAGAACAAGGCGGAGGCATTTGCAGAAAAATACAAAGATGAAACATACCATCTGCTGACAGGAGCGGGTACTGTGTGGGGAGAAACCTATTCTTATGCGATGTGTGTTATGGAGGAAATGCAGTGGATCCGTACGAAGTCTGTAAAAGCTGCTGAATTTTTCCATGGGACGCTGGAGCTGTTAGAAAAGGATGTAAGCCTTATGGTTATCATGGGAGAGGATGAGCTTCGCCCCCAGTGCGAGCGAGTAGTTAATTTTGCCAAAAAGCTTGGCTTCACAGAAAACCTGAATGTCTTTGATACAGCGGACTATTCATTGCCGGGAGTTGAAGATAAATACAGAGGTCTTCTCTCACCGATCGTAATGACTGCAGTTTTAGACAGATTAAGTATACAGCTTGAGGCAAAAAGGGGACATTCATTGGATATCCGCAGATATTACAAGCAGATGGAATATTAAGAGGAGAAGAACATGGAAGGGCATGCAAGTTTAATCATCCGTTCGGATCTGATATTTACAGGGCGGACAAAAGATGAGATTATTGATGGGTTTCTCGCAGTAGACGGTAGCCGGATCTGCTGTGTGGAAGAAGGGTTAGATTTTAAAAAATATACAGGTGAGCATACGAAAGTGCTGGATATGACAGGAAAGGTTGTGACGCCGGGGTTTGTGGATAATCATGTTTTCTTCATGGGATATATGTGGGAGCGCGTGGGCTTGGATGTATCGCATGTTGGTAATGAGCAAGAATTGCTGAATGCACTGAAGGAATATGAGGTGTTATTAAAGATTGATGCTCCTATGCTGGCACACGGACTTTCAGAAGACACAGAAATCAGCAAAGATATTTTGGAGGAAGTCTTTCCTGACCGTGCGGCAGTTGTCTTCAGAGAAAGCCGGGAAGAATGTTGTATGAATCAGAAAGCAAGAGAACGGTTCGGATTTGATGAGGAGAGCTGTTATGCGGAAAGCTGTTACAGAATGTTCCGGGAGTTGGCAGGAGATCAGGAATACGCCAAAGAGCAGTATATGAATTTTCAGAAAATGCTTGCGAGGCAGGGGGTTACTTCTATCAAGGAGATAGGCTTTGATGACTATTATGGATTTACAGATGTGCTTAAGGAGCTTGAGGAGGAAGGCAGTCTGCAGCATAGAGTCAACCTTGTCAGTCAGCCGGTAGGCAAGGGTGTGGACCTTGAATATGGTCAGGCAATGAAGGAAAAGTTTGGAGGTGATTTTGTAAAATTCATGGGATATAACATCATGGTGGACGGAGATATTGAGTCCTATGGCGGAGATATCCTTGATCGGTATCCGGATGAAGAAAGAGCGGCAGAGGATTTTGAAGAGCCGGACTATAAAGGGCTCGAACAGGCGGTGTTAGAAGCGGACAAAAAAGGCTTCCGTTGCGCGCTTCACGCGGAAGGAGACAAAGCGGTCAGAAAGGTGATAGATATCTTTGAAAAATGCCGGGAAGAAAACGGAGTTAGAGATGCAAGACATGCCATTATTGATATGGAGCTGATTGACAAGGAGGATATAGGAAGACTGAAAAGGAATGGGATTACGGCAATTAACTATGTGCAGATCATGAATTGTTATCCGCAGTATGAGAATTATTATGGACTGAAATATTTCTCGGAGGAGAGACAGAAGACGATTTGGCCATACCGTTCGCTGTTAGATTTCGGCGTAACACTCTGCTGGGGGACGGATCTTCCTCTTGATGTTCCGGATATTCCGATGTCTGTCCGCTTTGCTTCGGAGAGGAGATTTCCCGACGGGGAGCCGGAAGGAGGATACAATGCAAATGAAGCAATTACGCCCGGACAAGTTCTGGCAGGGTGGACGTATAACGGACAGAAAGCGAATTTTGATGAGGGCAGGCTCGGAACTTTGGAGAAAGGAAAGCTGGCAGATATCGCAGTACTGAACCGTAACATTTTCAAGGAGCATGGAGACAGACTGAGAGAAACAAAAGTGTGCATGACAATCTGTGATGGAAAGATCGTGTATCAGGAATAGGGGAATATGAGACATGAAAGTAATAGGATATGGCGACAACGTAGTGGACAGGTATCTGAACCAGAATGTAAGATACCCGGGCGGGAACTGTATAAATTTTGCGGCTTATGCCAGAAGAATGGGAATGGAGGCCGCATACATGGGATATTGGGGGGAAGATGAGGAAGCGCAGATGATTCGGGATGCGATGGAGGATATGAAAGTGGATATCTCACATTGCAAGATTCAGGAAGGGACGGTTACAGAGCGGTGCGATGTGAATCTGATCGGCGGCGAGCGTGTATTTCAGGCGGATGATGAGAGAGAGAATCTTCACGAAGCACTTCCCCTTGGAGAGAGCGAGCTTTTGTATCTGAATGAGTTTGACTTGATTCACTGCAGCTGCTATGCGGAGGAAGAGGAGGAGCTAGTAAAGCTTAAAGGCATGTCAGGTCTTGTGACCTTTGACTTTGCAGTGGAAGATGAATTCCGCACAGAGGAATATCTGGATATGGTGTGTCCTTGCATTGATTTTGCCTTATTCTCCTGTGAACATATGACAGACCGGGAAATCAGGGAACTTTTAAGAAAGGTATATGCGAAAGGAGCAGGCTATGTGCTTGCAACGATGGGAACAAAAGGGCAGCTGCTTTTTGACGGGGAAAACTTCTATGAGGGTACGGTTCATCTTAAGAAAGCAGTGGATACAATGGGAGCCGGAGACAGCTTTTTTACTTCGTTTCTGATGTGTCTTTTAAAAAGCGGATGGAAAAAAGATACGAAAGCAGACGAAAAAGCGATACAGGAGGCATTTGAGTACGCGGCGGAGTTTTCTGCCGAAAACTGCCTGATAAACGGAGCTTTTGGATACGGACAGCCTATAGAATGAGAGGAGGCATTTTAATGAAAACATTTTTAAGTGACAGAAAAAGAGCGGCAGCTTATTTGATGATGATTGTGGTATTTATCATTGTCGGGTTATTTGCGCCGAGAGAGAAACTGGGATATTTTGAGTATCAGGAGATTGCAGAGACGGTTGATTTTGATGCGGGCGAAACGATGCCGGCAGAGACGATTGTTGATTTTGGAGCATGGACGCTTTTAGTTCCGGTTGTAATGTTTGTATTCGTTCTTTTGACGAAAGGATTTTTGGAGGCATTCATATGGGCGTCGTTCCTTACCGTGTTTATGCGGTTTCGGTTGGATACAATCGTTGCGTTTACAGAGGAGCAGATTTCTGCGGTTCTCGATTATGATAATGCCAGAATGCTTCTTCTGTATCTTGGCATAGGCAGCGTGCTGGCGGCCGTGTCGAAGGGCGGCGGCGCGAAGGCATTTGCAGACTGGGCGCAGAAGAAGGCTAAGAGTCCAAAGACGTCTCTGGTTATTATGTGGCTCATGGATACGGTGCTTTCCGTAGATGATGAGTTAAGCGCATTTACGACTGGAACGGCGATGACGCCTCTTGCTGACAGTTATGGAATCCCGAGAGAGAAATCAGCGTTTATGATCCGTGCATCAGCCGTAGCGCCTGCCACATTATGGCCTCTCGGAGCATGGACTGTATTTGTGGCAGTGCTTCTTGAGACTTCCGGCTTTGCGGAATCAGGAAAAGGCGTTGCGGAATACATGAAGTGCGTACCGTTCATGTTCTTCCCGATTATTGTTCTGGTCATCGGTATGCTGGTAGCGTTAGGAGTAATACCGGATTACGGAAAGATGAAGGCAGCAGTACAGAGAGTGAAGGACGGAGGCTCCGTGGAGCCGTCTGCAAGCGGCAAAGAGATGGGCGATGATGCAGATGTTGGTTCTGACGATATTACAGAGGGGATGCCTCACAGAATGGTGAATTTCTTTATTCCCGTTATTGTGCTCGTTGGAGGCGCATGGCTGGCAGGTTTAGATATTATGGTCGGGATTATCGCTTCCTTGGTGGTTACTTTCTTCTTGTTTGTATTTCAGGGTTTGTGTACGCCGAGACAGTTTATCAATGATATTCTGATTGAGGGATTTAAAGATATGATGATGCTGACGATGCTGTTCGGAGTATCTCTGGTATTGGTTAACCAATTGGATGCGATGGGATTTGCGCCGTATATTGTAGGGATCACATCACACATACTTTCGCCGAAGATCCTTCCGTTCGTTGTGTTCGTAGTATTTGCATGCACGGAGTTCTTAGTTAGCTTTAACTGGTCGCTGTATATGATGGCGCTGCCGATCATTATTCCGCTTGCAGCAGCTACCGGAGCGAATCCGTATCTTACGATTGCAGCTTTGATCTGTGCAGGTATCTGGGGAAGTCAGGGATGTCTTTACTCTGACGGCGCGCTGGTGGCGGCTGCGGCGACAAAGACCGATGCATATGAAGCTTCGACTGCTTCTGTACAGTATATGGTAATCGCTGTAGTTTTATCGGCCGCGGCATTCTTGGCGGCAGGATTTATTGTATAGATTGGAGTGATAATATGAAGATTGCAGCAATTGGCGATAATTGTGTGGATGTTTATCCAAAGCTTGACAGATATTACTGTACGGGTAATTCTGTTGATTTCGCAGTCCATATGAAACGGCTTGGGGCAGAAGTTTCGCTGATCAGCACTACGGGAAATGATGAGTATGGCCGGCAGATGATCGCGGAACTTAATCAGGAAGAGATAGATATCACGCACCTGAAAGTCGGAGAAGGAGAAACGGCAGTTTCCTATATGGATCTTGTGGACAGGGAAAGAACCTATGGGGATTACATCGAAGGCGTGATGGAAAATGTGAAATTTTCTGAAGAAGATATAGAGTTTGCGGCATCCCATGATCTTGTCCATACTGCTTTTTGGGGAAATGCACATATGCACCTTCCAGAGCTAAAGAAAAAAGGTGCGAAAATATGTTTTGACTATGCGACAGAAGTGGAAGATCCGTTGGTGGATGAGACGGTTCCTTATGTAGATTATGCGTTTTTCTCGTTTGAGGACTGTAATCTGAAAGTGAAAGATTTTTTGAAGAAAATAGTTGGAAAAGGAAGCAGGGTTGCGGTTGCAACTTTCGGAGAAGGTGGCAGCATGGCATATGACGGCAAAGAGTATTATCAGTGCGGGATCTGTCCGGCGGCAGTAGTGAATACGGTCGGCGCGGGAGATTCCTACATGGCAGGTTTCATGTATGGGATCATGAGCGGAAAGGAGATTCCTGAATGCCAGAAGATCGGCGCAAAAATCGCGGCCGGGGTAGTAGGCTTCTTTGAACCGTGGGAGAAGGGTAGTGAACAGGATGGTAATTGATATGCATGTCCATCCGGCTTTCATAAAAGAGATTGGGTTTTCCAAGGAAAAGCTTGAGAAGAACAGACAGGTTCTTGGACTTTACAAGACAGAGGAATTTGGTTTGGAACAGTGGAGGCGGGATTGTCAGGTGTCGGAACTTGACAGGCTGTGTATCCTGCCTCTAGCCCTCCCTGAGAAAGCCGGAGGAGATACCGTAACAAATGAACAGACGGCAGAACTGGTAAAAAAATGCCCGGATATGCTGACAGGCTTTGCAAGCGTCAATCCGTCAGAGAAAAATGCGGCGGATGTTCTGGAATATGCATTTACGGAGCTTGGCCTAAAGGGGTTAAAACTTCATCCGTCAAAACAGCAGTTCTTTCCGGGAGATCGTTTTATGGAACCCATATACCAGATTTGTGAAAGGTATGAGAAACCGATCATCTTTCACTGCGGTGTGTCGATGGAGCCGGGAACGCTGGTGAAATATTCGCATCCGCTGGTATTTGAAGAGACGGCATACAGGCATCCGAAGATTAAGATGTGCCTCGCGCATTTTGGATGGCCGTGGGTAAAAGAGGTCTGTATGCTGATGTTAAAGTATCGGAATATCTATACGGATACGGCTTTGTTGTATTTTGATAATCCAAGGGAATTCTATCATCAATGCATGGAGGTAGATATCGGCCCGCGGTGGATTGACAGGAGCCTAAGGCATCAGGTGATGTTCGGTTCTGATGATCCGAGACTTGAGCAAAGGCGCATGATACAGGCAATCCGTCAGATGGACATGCGTGATTCCACGAAGGAGCTGATACTTGGGAAAAATGCAGTGGAATTTATGGGAGGGATTTAGATGGTAGTGATAAAGAAGCTGGATTTTTTTACGGCAAAGTACAACGAGATGATCCCCATAAAGAAAGAGGTTGCGCAAATTGTAGAGGATTCACTGGTAAAACAGGGCATCGTATCTGTGATTACCAATCATACGACCACGGGAATCATGGTAAACGAAAATCTGGAATGTCTGGAGGATGATATTCTTACACAGCTTGGAAAATGTTTTCCAGAGGATGGAGATTATTATCATGCAAGGTTTCTGGATGATTACGGCGCTATGGCAGGGAATCCTACCGGGCATCTGAAAGCGATGGTATCCGGCAATCACTGTGTCATGCCTGTCGAAGATGGGAAGCTTGTGAGCGGAAGCGCACAAGAAATATATCTTGCAGAATTTGACGGTCCGCAGGAGCGGACGGTGTCGGTCATCGTCATGGGCGAGTAAGAGAAAGGGTGTGTAATTATGGATTTTGAAAATCAGGTTTGTATCAATAATATGACATACCGCAGATATAGTTTTGATTATTTTTTGGAATCAGTGAAGCGGCTTGGAATAAAGAATATTGAATTATCGTGCTGTCATCCTCACTATACGGTTTACGAAGGTGATGAGATTGATGTAAATAGTCTGGCAAAGAAGATTAAAAACGCGGGAATACGGGTTCTGGCGATTGAGCCGGAGCAGAATTTTCTGCCGGTTAATATCGCTTCGCACAATGAATATCTGCGCAAAGAGAGCGTAAGACAGCTTCAGTTCTACATAGAAAATGCCGCCGCCTTTGACTGTAATCAGGTCATTGTGTATCCGGGAAAAGGAATTATGGATTACCCGATGGAAGAGGCAAGGAAATATTGCTGTGAATCGCTGCACGAACTGGAACGCATTGCCGAAAAGTGCAGAGTATCGCTGCTTTTGCAGAATGTATCGCACTGTATATCGGGACTTACCCCGGACAGCGCCGCGGTGGCAGGTATTATAAATGAAGTGGGAGGAAAAAATCTTGGTCTCAGCGTAAATACTTGTGCGGTATGCGCAGGGGGCGAGACGCTTAACGACTATTTTGTACGATTTGGTGAGAGAATTAAGATGGTTCAGATTTCTGACAGCGATGATGAAGATGAACAGCTTGTATTAGGCGAGGGAAATCAGGACATAAGACGGCATATAGATACGCTTTCTAAACAGAAGTATGAAGGTCCGATAGCACTTGAAATTACGATGGAAGAATACGCAGACGGTGCAGAGGAATTTTATGCAGAGTCTATCAGGGTGTTAAAGGAAATACGAAAAGGAGGAGCGGGACATGAATAAGCTGGCATTTGAACAGTTCGGAATTATGAGCGTGAATTATCAGCAGTACAGTCTGGAATATTGTCTGGATTCGATTGCGAAAAACGGCTTCAAATATGTGGACTTCTGGGGCGGCGCTCCGCATTACTGCGCATTTGATACGCCTGTCTCTGAACGGCAGAAACGGGTTCTGGATATTCGGAAAATGTTAGACGAGCGGGATCTTAAAATGTCTGTATTCACAGCAGAGCAGATCTGCCTGTATCCTATTAATGTGGCTTCTTCGAATCCGTACGTAAGAAAGAGAAGTCTTGAGATCGTAAAGAATTATATAGAAGATACAAAGGAGTTTGGAGCGGATTACTATTTCGCCCAGATGGGATACGGTCTGTTTGATGAAGATTGGAATGAGGCGTATAAACGTTCGGTGGAAGCGCTTAAGGAGATGGCGGAATATGCGCAGAAGATCGGAGTAAAGATGGTGATGGAGCAGCTTCAGAGATATGAGTCTAATCTGTGTTATGATACGGAGACGCTTAGTAATCTGATCAAAGCGGTGGATTCTCCTTACTTGACGGCCTGTGTGGACTGTGTCGCCGCCGCGGTGGGAGGCGAGACGGTGGAAGATTATTATGAAACGTTCGGTGAGATCAACCATGCACATCTTGCGGATGGAGTGCCTGCGGGGCATATGGTTCCGGGAGAAGGCGAAAATCCGATAGAATCCTATCTTCAGACGTTTGCGGATCACGGTTATAAAGGATCTATTACGATGGAAATTAACAATCAGATTTATTTTGATGATCCGGACGAGGCGACCAAGAATACTGCAAAATGGCTGAAAAATTGTCCGGTTGTCGAAGGATAGATGGATGGCGGGTTGGGCAGGAACCAACGGGAGGTGTGATGAGAGCTGCAAAGAAAAAAGGAATGCTGGCGCTGGACTTGGACGGAACGGCAGTGCGCGATGATTATCGTATGGGCGAGGCGACAAAAAGGGCGATTCTGCTTGCCAGAGAGGCGGGATATGTAACGGCATTTGTCACAGGAAGAAGAGATATGGACATGCTGACGCTTGATGAGGACAGCCTTTGCGTTGATTACCTGATATTGAATAACGGAGGTAAAATCGTCTGTTGCGAAACAAAGGAGATATTGTATAATCATCGGATCTGTCAGGAGGATTGTCTGAAGTTGATGGAATACTGTCTGGAGCGGGAGTTGGAGCTTCATGTCTGTGACGGGATCCGATGGTTTGTGAATATGATTACGGACAGTACACGGGAATATGCCGAAGAATTAAACACATGGCCAAAGCTCTACGGCCGGACAGGAGAAATATTCTGCGGCGAAGGAGTGGAAGGCTTCATGGCGATGCGTGACTGGCGGCAGGTGGGAGATTATATTGAGAAAAATCTTTCGGATGTTACATACATTCTCTCAGAGCCGGATTGTATTGATATTATGGCGGCGGGGATATCCAAATGGGACGGCATAAAGAAACTTGCAGCGATCGAGCAGTTAACAGAGGACGGCATTATCGCTGTTGGAAATTTTTATAATGATGTGGACATGCTAAGGCATGCCGCCATAGGAGTGGCAGCAGCCAACTCGCCGGAAGAAGTCAAAGCGCAGGCGGATTATGTAACAGACAGGACAAATAATCAGGACTGTGTAGCGGAGGTAGTAGAGAAGTTTTTACGCATTCCCGTTTTGGCAGGAGAAGGCAGTGAGAGCGGACGAGACAAGAATTGACAGGAATTGATAGGAATTGATAATGGAGGAAAGAGGCTTTTCCTGATAGTAAAAATGAATGAAGGGAAGTAAATATATGGGATGGTTAAAAGAAATGTTCGGTACGGAGAAACCGATTATCGCGTTGTTACACTTGAATGCGTTTCCGGGGGATCCGTTGTTTAAAAAGGGAGATTCCATGAAAAAGACGGTGGAGGATGCAAGAAAAGATTTGAAAGCGCTTCAGGACGGGGGCGTGGACGGCGTGCTTTTCTCCAATGAATTCAGCCTTCCGTACCAGCAGAAAATCGATTATATCGGACCGGCTGCTATGGCGAGAGTGATCGGGGAATTGATGGATGATATTAAGGTGCCGTTTGGGATTGACTGTGAGGCAGACCCGATGGCGGCGATTGATCTGGCGGCGGCTGTAGAGGCGGACTTTATCCGGGGACTGTTTACCGGAGTTTACGCAGGGGATGATGGAATCACGATGCCGGATATCGCGGCGATACTTCGCAGAAAGAAGGCTTTAGGGCTGGATGATTTGAAAATGCTCTATTTTATTAATAATGAATCGGACGAGTATGTAGTTGAGAGAAGGCTTGTGGATATCGCGAATTCTACAATATTTGACTGCCATCCGGATGCATTCCTCATTATGGGACAGTACGCGGGACAGGATGCGGATTCAGGCTCTATCACAGAGCTTCGGGAGGCAATTGACGTGCCGGTGCTTTGCGGGACAGGATGCAATGCGGGAAATATTAAAGAAAAACTGGATATTTCTGACGGAGCGACAGTCGGTACAACTTTCAAGAAGGATGGGAAGTTTGAGAATCATATAGAATATGAGCGTGTGAAAGAGCTGATGGATCAGGTGCGGGAATACCGCGAAAGTCACGAAAAGCTGGAAATATAAGGGAGATGATCTGGTGAAAAAATATTATATGGGAATTGATATCGGAACCAATGAGAGTAAAGGAGTTCTGATAGATGAGACTTGTAAAATTATCTGCACAGCCACGGCATCACACGAGGTAGAGAATCCAAAACCGAATTATTTTGAACATGACGCGGAAAAAGTCTGGTGGGGTGATTTCTGTAAGATATCCAAACAGTTGATTAAAGAATCGGGAATCGCGCCGGAGCAGATCAAAGGTGTGGGCGCGAGTGCCCTGAGCGCGGATGTCGTGCCGGTGGATGAAAACTGTAAGCCGCTTTGTAAGGCGATTTTATATGGAATTGATGCAAGGGCTGAAAAGGAGATAGAATATCTTCAGGAGTATTACGGAGAAGAGCGGCTTGAAAAGCTTTTTAACGATCCGCTATGTTCTTCTGACTGTATGCCAAAGATTTTGTGGATTAAAAATAATGAACCGGAGATTCACGGAAAAGCCTATAAGTTCCTGACCGCCTCTTCTTATCTGACGGCAAAGCTGACAGGAGAATATGTCATAGACCGATATCTGGCAATCTCATCCTTTGCGCCTTGTTATCGAAGTGATCTGACGATTGATAAGGAACTTACGGAAGAACTTTATTGCAAGGCAGATCAATTGGCAGAAGGGAGAGAGACCGCGCAGACGGTGGGTTATGTGACGGAAAGTGCGGCGAAAGAGACCGAGCTTAGGGCGGGAACTCCGGTTGTGACTGGAACCGATGATTCCGGTGCGGAGGCAATCAGCACGGGAGTGCTAAAACCGGGAAATCTGATGGTGCAGCTTGGATCTACCTGTTATCTTATGTATTGTTCGGATAAAATGTTAGATGACGACCGTATCTGGGCGGGAGATTATTTGATTCCGGGTACGTTCTGTATCGACGGAGGGACGAATGCGGCGGGCGCGCTGACTAAGTGGATTCGTGACACCATGTTTACAGAAGTTGTGAAGGAGCAGGAGGACGGCGGTGAAAATGCATTTGGGGTAATGGCGGAGCTTTCTTCCCATATACCAGCCGGAAGTGACGGCCTTGTGGTTCTTCCGTATTTTGCCGGAGAGCGGACGCCGATCAATGATGCGAATGCCAAAGGAGTGTTCTTCGGCTTGCAGCTTCACCATACCAGAGAGCATATGTACCGTGCCGCGCTTGAGGGGGTTGCATATTCTATTGCGCAGCATATCGATATTCTGGAAGAGAACGGTCTTTCGATCGACAGCTTTTTGTGCGTCGGAGGAGGTACAAAGAATAAAGAATGGCTTCAGATTATCGCGGATGTTACCGGACATACGGTAAAAACAGCGAAAGTGACCATAGGCGCCGCCTACGGGGATGCGATGATAGCGGCAGTGGGGACCGGGGGTTTTAAAGGATATGATGAACTGGAGCAGTATATCGAACCGGGGATCAGAATTGAGCCGAGGGAAGAGAATCAAAAGATATACGAACCGTTGAAAAAGATCTATCATGAACTGTATCAAAAAACGAAGGATTTGATGCATCAATTGTAATATTATGATGATTTCAGCAGGATACAGAATGTAAAAAAGGAGACATGGAAAATCTTTCTGCCGTAAAATAAGCATATCCGCCAGAGTCTGTGCTTTTCAGCGCATGCGCTCTCAGGGGATATGCTTATTATTGTTATATGGCACTTAAAAATTCAGGCTTTCTCAATTTACGCAAAAATCTGCTTTGCTGATATTGTCTTAATATATCTTTCCTGTTTTACTGCATGTAATGCTGACGGAACGTTTTATAGTTTTGGTAATAGAACCATTTGTATATCTTTTTGCAACGACGGAGGCAGTTGCGGTTGCGCCAGATTTACTTGAAGATTTATTGCTTAATCTCCAAAGTTTACTGGGGCAGGTAGTAGAAACTGTGGAGGATGTACATTTGGAGGAAGAACCATTATAGGAAAAATTACCGTTTACAGATACGGACCAGTAAATTTTCCCGGAACTGTCTTTATGAGTGCTGGTTTTTTTGCCACTTTTGGTAGATGTAGCGGCGAACAAATTGATGGAAGAGACAGTCTCAATTGTAGTTTCGATATAACTTCCGTCATCCAGAACTTCTATAGTGGTGGAGCTATCAGTGTAATCGGAAGCAAGAACAGCAGGGCTATAACAGATACTTAGAATTAAACATAGAAATAAATAACGTAATCGTTTCATAATGAATCTCTCCTTTTTATTGGTACTCAATGTACTCAATCGTTTCAGCGGGAATAATGGTGGTATTTTGTGCAGATAATATCATTTGATGAATGATATATGCTTTGTAGCATAGAAATGTGAGCAGCAGACTGAGTAATATAACTGCGAAAGTACGGCAGAGTCCTTTGAAATTCACTCTTTTTAGCAGGTAGTCATCGTCTACGGTGTCGTAATATTCAGCGGCAACTTCGGCAGGAGTACCAAATTGTTCTACCAGATCGTCATAAGTACAATGTACGTGTTCTGATTGATATTCTTGAATATGGCATTTTAACCGTTCTAAATATTCTCGTTCACACTTCCCATATATCGGGAATAATCGTCTGCAGTCTTTCAAATATTTTTTCATAACAGATTCCTTCATAATAAACAGCAGTAATGTAATACAAAGTTGCTAAAGGTTCAGGTACTCAGACCTATTGTTATTGTGGTCCTAAATCTTCAATTGTTATTTCTTCGTAAAGAGTACTGGCATCTTTTTCCATCAGGTACTCTTGATAAAGAGCATAGGATTTATAACCTAAAAACAGAAGAACAGCGCTGACAACGATTACCATAAAAAGCCGGGCATATCTTACAAAGTTTATTTTTTTAATTAAACTATTGTTGTCTGTACTTCTATAATAGCTGCCGACAATTTCAGAAGGGGATCCGAATTCTGTTACCAAATCGTCATAAGTGCAGTTATCGTGTTCCGCCAGATATTCCTGAATATGGCATTCTAAATGTTTTATATATTGGCGTTCATGTTTGCCATAGACTGGAAACAGGCATTTACAGTTCTTTAAATATTTTTTCATAATTTTATTTCTCCCGTTATTGCTTTCGGTGGACAAAGTAACAGCTACTTTTTTTCCTGATAGACATCTCCGGTCTTTGAATCAAGCAGAAAAGAGATAACGTCAAGAAATTGATTGTAATTTGTAAGAAGCTGTTTTAAATATTCAATGCCTTTTTCTTCCAGATGATAGTATACCCGTGACTGCCTTTGGGTAATTTTTTGCTCATAAAAGCTAATATATCCCTGATCAGACAGACGGTATAGAATTGGATACATAGAACCTTCTAATAATGTGTAGATGCCTGTGCTGCGTTTCTTGAGTTCCTGTGTCATCTGGTAGCCGTACATATCAGATTCCGATAATAATTTTAAGAGCATCATTTCAATTGTTGCTTTTTTTAACCCGGTTATTAATGGCAATTTTAATGAATTCATTCGAGGTTTTCTCCTTAAATACAATTATAGCACATTAAGTTGTAAAAACAATACATAGAATTAAAATATAGTCTTGACAAGATATAAATGCAAAGTTATAATAATGATATAAAAAGTATTACGTGAAAGAAAACAAAAGAGAAAGGAGAGGCAAAAGGCATGAAAAAAAGGAAAAAAGTGGTCTGTATGTTATTGATTTGTAGTATGATATTTGCTGCTGATTTCACAACTACGGTTAAGGCATCTGAAAAGGAGGGGGAAACAGAAGGGATTGGAGAAGAGTTAGTTTTAAGCGATCATATGTATGACGGAATGACTGAACAAGAACTTGGAACTTTTGATGTGTATAGCAAAAGTAATATACAATTATTGGATGGATATCGAGAATATGATAGTTATATAATTACGAATCAGGGGATTACTAAAAAATGGTCATGGCTTTCTAAACCATATTTTATTACCAGTGTGGCTCGTGGGATGACGAAGACAAGAGAAGAGACGGGTTCAGCTACAATTTCTGGATCTATTAGTGGTACTTACCCAGCCGCAGCAAAATCTGGTATTCGTAAAAAAGCAGGACTTAACAGTAGTTTGAAAAAAACAGTTAAGAAAAAGATATCTGTTACGGGACCACCGTCAAATTCTAAATATTCTAGTAGAGACTACTATTATAATCAGGGGCGGCATACCTATAGATTTAAAGTGGTCAGGGAACATAGAAGTAACTGGGACGGAGTGTTGTGGAAAAAAACGTATTATGCTAATGTGGGAATACCTGCAATAAAAAATTATTCTGTAGATACGAAATAGATTTATATGGTATCATAATCGCAGAATATTGAAAAAGAGGTGTTAAAAGATATGAAATTTGAAGAAGTGGTATATAGGGTGATTATGGGTGTTTTATTGGTGGTAATATTTTTATCGGCAATATGCTTCTTTGGACCTATATTGATGAGCGGTTATGAAGGAGTTATAGAAAATGATGGAATAACTCTTGCATTTATGTATGGCATCAGCGTACTTGGTTTTGCGATACTTTATTTAAAGAAAAAATAGAAATGACAATAATAAAAGATAGATTTGAAAGTGCTTCCGGGATTACAGGAAGCACTTTTTGCCGTATGCCGGATTATATGATATTGAGAAACTCTTTAACCCTATAGCATGGCTGAAGACGGGCTTGACAAATGAATAGGGGGGGGGGGGATTATAGACATGGATGAAGCTATAGGCAATTGCGAAACTCTAAGCTGTGAGAATATTCAGCAAGTTTATCTATAATATCTATTTTGCAATTTTTTAAAAGCTAA
>OFFJ01001194.1_pt1 | contig 19773 bp, 14 predicted proteins | sample 1521261 | NCBI WGS metagenome assembly OFFJ01 (sample SAMEA3504122, study PRJEB24116) | mouse gut metagenome | biome: mouse gut; feature: mouse-associated habitat; material: faeces | place: Denmark | collected 2011 | reverse complement strand
CTACAGAGAATGTGTAGGGGCCGCCGCCCTCGGCGGCCCGGTATTCAACCCTTTACAGGCCCTCCACGGGCTGGCCGTCCCGGAAAACCTTCTTGATATTTTTTTCCGCCTTGCTCCGGGGGAGCATAACCTCGTGGCCGCAGCCCTGGCACCGCATCTTGAAGTCCATGCCCACCCGCAGCACCAGCCAATCCTGGCTGCCGCATGGGTGGGACTTCTTCATCTTTAGTATATCGTTGACGTGGATATCCATGCCGTCCTCCTATGAAATGGCGACGATTAGAATGATAAATCGGATTTGCTCTTACTTATGATCTAAGCCTTTCTCGCATAGAAATTTTATCTTTTTGCCATGCACTATATAGTTCCTTGTTTTCCCACCACAACGCTTTTAGCTCAGAACTATCGGACAGAACTGCGTCAATCGCCGCTATTGCCTTCTTCTTGAGTGGAGCAAAGTCAACAGACTTCAATGTTTTTATCCATTTGAAATAATCTTCATCACACCTATATTGTGTTTCGTTGAACACACTATCAATAACTGCGGCTGATACCAGTGCGTAATGCCCCTCGTCATAATCCACATACTCCGCTTCAATCACAGCGTCAAAATATTTTTCCATGTCTGTAACAATCTCTTGTGAAACTTTCAAGTCCTCCAAAGCATCATAAGCTGTATCGTCATCAAACACACCATAATTCCATGCACCCATTTTAATTCCTCCCAAATTTCAGTTTATATATCTATCATAATTCTAATCTCATATAAATAACTTCTTGAAATCCCGCTAATCGAGAATGAAAGCCTTTAGGATTTCTGCCATATTCAACAAATCCAGCTTTTTTATATAGGGATAATGCTCTTACATTGCCGGCAACCACATTCAGCTCAAGCTGGACATATCCCGCAGCCTTTGCACATTCAATACACGCTGCAGTTAATGCCTGTCCAATCCCCAGCCCCCAAAATTCTTTAGCGACACTGATACCAAATTCGGCACGATGCCGTATCTTATATTTTTTCCCCACTGCTTCAATCCCAGCGGTTCCCACAACTACATGATCGACGACGGCAACTATTTCGATTTCATTTTTGCTTTCGGATTTTTCTTTTAGGAATTGACTTTCCTGCATAACATCAAAGCAATTTTCGTCTGGATAGGTAAGTAAATAATCGGTTTCTCCATGTGTTAAATTAAAGTTGTCAAATACAGCTTGCCCATCACATTCCGTTCCATTTCTCAAGCAGCATTCAATACCATTTTTTAACATTATCATTTTGTTATATTTCATCACTGATACCTCACAAATTCAAATTTATGAATCCTTTTCTCCGTAAGGCTTATTCCAAGAACCTATCTCTATTAAATTACCTTCAGGATCAGCAATATAACAAGTTCTCTGTCCCCAAGGTTCAAGTTCCGGTTCCAGTACAGGAGTAGCACCGTTTTCTACAGCTTTACTAAATGCTTTATCAACTTCTTCAAATGTATCAACATAAAGTGCCATTTCAAAATGACCGTTGAATCCTTTGATATAATCATATCTGCGATTGGTCATTTTTTCAAAGTCATTTCTGCCGTACAACAGAAACAACGTCCCATCTTTTACAAGATATACATTAGATGTATCTTCCGCTTCTTTAATCTCAAAGCCAAGTACATCTCTGTAAAAGCGAATCATTTTCGCCATATCTTCAACAAATAATCCAAAACCGTCCAATCTCATAATACAATACCTCCAAATTCCGATTTGTTTCTTTATTTTCAGCATCCAGTATACCTCTCTGCTATATTTCGCATTCAATAAAAGTATACTATCCATACCTTACTGCAATATTACTGTTAGGCTACAATTTTGTAGGAATAGAAAAATCCAAGATAAACGGGATACCATTTTTCACCCCTAAAAGCGTATTATCCCCATGCTCTTCTTCCAGGCAGCTTCGTAGATTGCGAATTATGAAAGAATCCCGGATGGATTCAAACACTATTAATTTTCTCTTTCGCTCTCCTCTCCGCTTCCTCCAGCAGTTTCAATGCTATTGCCTGCTTCAAAACCTCATCCACATAACACTTCACATTTCCATCCGGCTCCCGCTCCTTCACTGTGGCGAGTTCATCCATATAGAAATCGTAATGTTTAAGAATCCGCTCCATTGCCCACTTCTCCCCGGCGACAGCTCCCTTGATCGTTTCATAATCCAGTAAAATCCGCTGATCGTCCATAACTCCGTACCTCCGGCTAATTGATTTCTTACAGCATACCATAACTTCATGAAAAAAGCACCCGCCATTCCTCACACTAACAGATGCTCTCATCCTTAATACACCTTATCAAAATATCCAATGAATATGGTCATCCGCAATAGCCCGTCCTTAATCGAAAAAGTCACATTCTCCAAGCAGGTATCCGTAATCCTCTTTTTCCTTTGGAACCACACGCTTTGGGATTTTATCCATTTCTTCTTTGTATGCCTGGAAGAATCCGATATCCTTCAATGTGTCTAAAAAGTCCTGTCCTTTCGCCTTATCACTTCTCTCCCGGAATTCCTCTCCGTAATCTTTCTCGTATACTACATTTTCCATGCTTCGCACCCTTTCCTGTAGAACAATTTATCACTACGGGTAGGATGTTATGATGTCTTGTTCTTTTCCTTCTCTGCATCTTTGATTCTGTAATAATCTTCCATATCCAGACTCAATTTTATATAAGTATCAGGTTTTAATTTTCGGTTGCTCAAGAGGCACACAGTCTCTACATGAACCGTATGTGGAAACTGATCTACTGCCCTCACTCTCTCAATCTCATACCCTTTCTCTCTCAAATATTTCACATCTCTCGCCAATGTCGCCGAATCACAGCTCACATACACGATTCTTTCCGGCTTCATATCTGCCATTGTTCTTAACAGTGACTCTTCGCACCCTTTTCGAGGCGGATCTACAACAATCACATCCGCATGCGCTTTCTTGCCGCCGTGTTTTTTCTCATACTCACGGTAATAATCAGGCAGCACTTCCTCCGCCTTCCCCACAAAAAATTCTACATTCTCTATATTATTAATCCTCGCATTATTCCTTGCGTCATCAATTGCCTGCGGAACAACCTCAACTCCATATACTTTCCCGCCTTTCTGTGCAAGGAACAAAGAAATCGTCCCAATTCCACAATACAGATCCCAGATTACCGTCTGTTCCCTGCCGCCCTTTTTCTTCTCTTTGCAATCCTGTCTCCCTTCGCCGCATTCCTTTCCCGTGTCTTCCTCTTTCCGCCCGGCACAGTTTTCCTTCTTATCCTCTGCTGCATCCAATCTTGCATACTCCACCGCCAACTGATACAGTTTCTCCGTCTGAACCGGATTCACCTGATAAAATGAAAGCGGCGATATCTGGTACTTCACATTTCCAATATAATCCGTTATATACTTTTGTCCCCAGATAAGCTTTATCTCTTTCCCCAGTATTACATTGGTTTTATTCTTATTCACATTCAGTGTAATACTAGTCATCCCTTCAATCTCAGCGAGACGTCCCGCCAGCACTTCACTGTGAGGCAGCCTGTCCGCATTTATCACCAGACAGACCATAATCTCCCCCGTCCGGAAGCCATAACGAATAAGCACATGACGGACAATTCCTGTATGCGCTGCTTCCTTGTAAGGCTCTATCTTATATTCTTTCATAAAATTAAGAATCAGGTTTAATATCCTCTCGTTGACCTTCACTCCCAACGCACAGTCTGTGTTGGATATGATACTATGCGTACGGCCTGCATAGAATCCTGCAATCGCCTCCCCGTTCTTATCTGCACTGACGGGAAACTGTGCTTTGTTCCGATAGTAAAATGGAGCGCCAAGTTCAGCGCTCTCTTCCATTCCTACTATCGGTTCCATTATATTATCTAAGAGTTCTTCAGGCACCTCTCCGATACGGATAAGATTCCCCCGGACTTTATTTTCCTTAAACTCAAGCTGCTTTTTATAGGACATCTCCTGAATCTGACAGCCGCCGCATCTTCTCGCCATGGGGCATACCGGTTTCACACGATCGGCGGAGGGGATAAGAATCTTCATGAGTCTCCCGTAACCATAATTCCTTTTCGCCTTTATCAGCTTTGCTTCTACAACGTCTCCAATTATGGCATCTTTTACAAACAGTGTGTATCCGTCTATTTTTCCGATACCCTCTCCATTTACTCCTATATCTGTAATTTCTATCTTAAAAATATCATTTTTCTGCATATTAAAATCTCTATTCCACTTAAATTATGTAACAGTTTAGACAAGCTGCCCTGTTACTAAATTATCACATTTCAGACAGCTTCCCTAATTACCTCTATATCACCGTTTTTCTTAAATTCGACTCAAACAGCCGGTTATATCCCAGCCAGTCATTGCTGTTCTTATCTTTGAATATCTCTGTCAGTGTCTGTAGTTTCGCATCGGCACAATCCGCAAAATTCAAAGCCAGCGCCTCGGCCAACGCCGGTTTTTTCGGAGAGCCATACTCTAATTCACCGTGGTGGGCAATGATACAGTGCTTCAGCTCACTTGCCAGTTTTTCCGGAAAATCCGGAATATTTCTTACCGCATCGCTAATCATCTCAACGCCGATTACAATATGCCCTAAAAGCTGACCATCATCGGTATAATCATTTTCAGGAAATGCGGATAGCTCTTTTATCTTTCCGATATCATGACAGATTGCCGCCGTGATAAGTAAATCCTTATTGAGTATCGGGTATGCTCCCGCCATGTATTCACAGAATTTTACCACGCTCAGCGTGTGCTCTAACAGTCCGCCGGAAAATCCATGATGGACACTCTTCGCAGCAGAATGTGCCCTGAATTTTTTTGCAAACGCGTCGTTCTTTACAAAGTAAAATTCAACCGTTTGTCTAAGATACGGATTCTCAATCTTCCTGATATAACCGAGAAGTTCCTGATACATGCCATCAGTACTTTTTTCCGTGGTCGGCATAAAATCAGCCGGCACATATTCGCCCTCCGCGGCCTTTCTTATCTGCCGGATGTTGAGTTGAAGATTATTGTTATACGTAATAACATCCCCAAAAACTTCTATAAAATCATTTTCTGCATAGTCCGCAATCCCCCCCGAATTAGGATCCCAGACCTTTCCGTCAAGCGTCCCTGTCTTATCCTGTAAAATCAAGTTGTCATATGGTTTCCCATTCCTCGTCTCTGCAGAGCGTTTCACTTTGCAAAGATATATATTCCTTATTGTTTCTCCCTCAACGAGAGTATTGATATATCTCATATTTCTGCCTTTCTACTTAGTCTTTATTCTGCTTCCAACAGTGACATTAAAGTCAATATCCACGTATTCGTCCCCGGCTCCCTGTCTGCAGCCCTGAAGCATAAGCTGTGTTCCCACTTTCTTATGTATCAGTATACTATTATAATTAGACAGGCTGATAATATTCTGCCCCCCTATTCCAGTGATCACATCGCCGCTCTGAATTCCTGCCGCCATAGCAGGAGAATCCGGTTCTACTTCCTTGACATATATCCCCTGCGGCATTCCTCTCTCATTAAGCTCCTTCGTCACATCCATCCCGCAGATTCCTGTATATGGGATGACAGAACCATTTGATAAAAGTTCTATGATACTTTTGATATCTGAAATCCCATATCCGACAACTCTTTGGTTTCCCTTTATTTCAAGAACCGACTGACTGATAACGCCCACTTCCCGTGACGGTTAAATATGGCGCCGCTCCCTCTATCGTTTCCGGAAATATTCGTACTGATAAGCTTGAAAATACCATCTGCCAGTTCTATATATTCTTCATCCACTGTAACCACTCCATACCCCGTCGCTTCATCTGTTCCGTAAGGTTTGCCGAGAATAATCACAGTATCTCCGTTTTTCACCAAATTAGAGTTGCCGATCTCCGCAGTCTCAATCCCCGACCACGTAGTCTTGTCAATCTTTTCTCTCAAAACTGCATATACACACAGACCAAGATTCGGATCTTTCATCTTCTCAGTCGCCGCATGAACACTCCCATCCGGAAATGTCACTATTATATGCTCCTTTTCCTTCACTGTCACTATATCTGAAAGGATCAGGAGTTCATGCCCATTATCCGCAACAAGAATTCCCGTTGTTTCTACCGCCGGCTTCTTCTCTTCTTCGTCAGTAGCTTTTCCTACGGATACAATGCCCCTTTTCGCCTGCAGCGCTTCCATATTCAACGTCTGAAGCATACGGTGGTAACTTTCCTCTTCGGATTCCTTTTCTTCCTTTACTTCTTCTTTTTCCGCCGGTTCACCTTCAGGCTGCGGATCCTCTTCATCCTTCGGAATCTCAACCTGAACAGGATTGTTATGAAAATGAGTCTCAAGCCATGGGGATAGAGCGCAAAAGACAATGCTGGCTGCCAGCCCAAAGACAGCCCCGCCTCCAAGAAGCCGCAAAATCTTCCCTCTCAGTCTCTTAACACTGACAGTTTCATCCTTAATAACCTCTTGTAAAAAAGAATACTCTTCGTGCCCTTTTTCCCCGTCCAGCTCTTCCAGTGGAATATTCTTGTCTTCCATCGATGCACGCATCTCCTTTGCAATCCTTCTATTAGTATACATGAAAGCCTGCAAATGTTCAATATTTATCCTTTTCTTTATAAGGTAAATAAGGTAAAATAGAATCTGGTACAGATGAAAGGCTTGGTGTATATATGAACAAAAAGACATTACTAAAGTTAGAATATAATAAAATCGTAGATTTACTTATGGAACATGCGTCTTCCATAAGCGGTAAAGAGCGCTGCAAAAAGCTGAAGCCCAAAACTGATATTGAGGAAATAAGGATCGCACAGGAACAGACCTCGGCTGCATTTTCAAGAATCGTGAAAAGGGGACGTCCCTCATTCAGCGGATGCAACCCGGTCAATGACTCCTTAAAAAGGCTGGAGATTGCAGGCAGTCTTGGGAGCGGTGAACTTCTCCGTATCTGCAAGCTGTTAGAATGTGCAGGACGCGCGAAGGCCTACGGGCGGCATGACAATGCTGACGAAGGCGAAGACTGTCTCGATATCTTTTTTTCTCGCCTTGAACCAGTCAGTCCCTTGTCCGCAGAAATTCGCAGGTGCATATTGGAAGAGGATGAGTTAAACGATGACGCAAGTCCGAACCTTAAGCATATCCGCCGTTCCATAGGACAAATGAATGACAGGGTACATTCTACTCTTACCGGTCTTGTGAACGGTTCTTTAAGAACCTATCTTCAGGACGCAATCATTACTATGCGCGGGGAGCGTTACTGTATTCCTGTAAAGGCAGAATACAGAAGCCAGGTTCCCGGCATGATCCATGATCAGTCCTCCACCGGCTCCACCCTTTTTATCGAACCGATGGCAGTGGTAAAGCTCAACAATGATCTAAAGGAACTTTATGCAAAAGAGCAGGAAGAGATACAAGTAATTCTCGCACGTCTGAGCGCGGATGCAGCAGAACATACGGATACGATCCGCAGCGATTACTCGATTCTCTCGGAACTTGATTTTATATTTGCCAAAGGCGCCTTAGCCCTTGATATGAATGCAAGCATGCCCATCTTTAATATGGAAGGACGAATCCACATACGTGAGGGAAGACACCCTCTGCTAGAGAAAAAATCCGTCGTTCCTATCACCGTAACTTTGGGAGATACTTTTGACCTTTTAATCGTCACGGGGCCGAACACCGGTGGAAAGACCGTATCACTAAAGACGGTAGGGCTGTTCACTCTGATGGGGCAGTCGGGGCTTCATATCCCGGCTCTTGACCGATCTGAGCTTGCCGTTTTCCATAATGTGTACGCAGATATCGGCGATGAGCAGAGTATTGAACAAAGCTTAAGCACTTTCTCTTCGCACATGACAAATATTGTCTCATTTTTAAAGCATGTGGATGAACATTCCCTTGTTCTTTTTGATGAGCTGGGCGCAGGAACCGATCCGACAGAAGGCGCCGCACTTGCCGCCGCGATTTTAAACCACCTGCATGTACGCGGCATCCGTACAATGGCTACCACTCATTATAGCGAATTGAAAGTATATGCCCTTTCTACAGAAGGAGTAGAGAATGCCTGCTGTGAATTTAACGTAGAGACACTGCGTCCCACTTACCATCTATTAATCGGTATTCCGGGAAAAAGCAATGCATTTGCAATCGCAGGAAAGCTGGGACTTCCGCAGGAAATTATCAACGAGGCAAAGACACAACTCAGCGAGCAGGATGAGTCCTTTGAAGATTTGCTGACAGATCTTGAAACCAGCCGCCGCACCATTGAAAAAGAACAATCCGAAATCGCCGCTTATAAACGAGAATTAGAAGCACTAAAACTGGAAGCCAGAAAAAAACAGGAAAAATTGGAAGAGCAAAAAGAACGGATCTTAAGAGAGGCTCACGAAAAAGCCCACGAAATATTGGCGGAAGCGAAGGAAACTGCTGACGAGACGATGCGTAATTTCCACAAATTTGGCAGGGAGAACATCTCCGTCTCCGAGATGGAACGGGAACGTGAAAAAATCAGAAAGAAAATGGAGGCCGCACGCTCCGGCATGGCTAAGGAACCCCTCAAGCCTCATAAACAGCACAAAGTCAGCGACTTTAAACTTGGCGAATCTGTCAGAGTGCTGAGCATGAATCTGAACGGAACGGTTAATTCTCTGCCGGATTCCAAAGGGAATGTAACTGTGCAGATGGGAATCTTACGCTCACAGGTTCACATTTCCGATTTGGAGATTATCGAAGAAAAACCTTCTTATATGCAGAAAACCGTCAGTCACACAAGAAAAGGCAAAGTAAAGATGAACAAAGCTCTTTCGGTCAGCACGGAAATCAATCTTCTCGGAAAGACAGTTGACGAGGCAATCGCCGAGCTGGACAAATATCTTGACGATGCAAGTCTCGCACACTTAAGCTCTGTGCGTATTGTACATGGCAAAGGAACAGGCGCGCTGCGTTCAGGTATTCACACTTACCTGAAGCGTCAAAAACATGTCAAGTCTTTTCGCCTCGGCGCATTCGGCGAAGGCGATGCAGGTGTGACGATTGCGGAGTTAAAATAACAGGAGGAAATTATGGTTAGCAAACAAAAAATATTAGTAGTAGACGATGATGAAAACATTGCGGAGCTTATCTCTCTCTATCTGACGAAAGAGTGTTTTGATACTATGACCGTCAATGACGGGGAACAGGCCCTGATAGCATATGATACCTATCAGCCGAACCTGATACTTCTCGACCTTATGCTTCCGGGCATTGATGGTTATCAGGTATGCCGTGAACTTCGCACCCGGTCGAATGTGCCGATTATCATGCTCTCCGCCAAAGGCGAGATTTTTGACAAAGTTCTTGGATTAGAACTGGGCGCGGACGACTACATTATGAAGCCTTTTGATTCAAAAGAAATGGTTGCACGGGTGAAAGCAGTGCTTCGGCGCTATCATGCCGTCCCAAAAGCAGAGGCTTCCACCGCTGATAAGGGAAAGTGCGTAGAATATCCGGGACTTACCGTGAATCTTACCAATTATTCCGTGATTGTCGATAACCGGAATGTGGAAATGCCTCCAAAGGAGCTGGAGCTTTTATATTTCCTTGCCTCCTCTCCAAATCAGGTATTTACCCGAGAGCAGCTTCTAGATCAAATCTGGGGATATGAGTACATAGGCGATACTCGTACCGTGGATGTCCACATCAAGAGACTCCGTGAAAAAATAAAAGACCACAACGGATGGAGTCTAAGCACTGTATGGGGCATCGGTTATAAATTTGAAGTAAAGTAAAGGGGATACGATAAGCATATGAAGAGCACTTTATATTTGAAGTTCATCATTGTATACTTTATTTTCGGTTTCTTAAGCATCTTTACGGTAGGTGCTCTGGCTATCGGCTTATTCTCCTCGCCCTTAAATCAGGCTATTGCCTCAAACCTTTACAAGGAGGCTAATCTGGTAGCTACAGACTATCTGCCTAAATACTTTTCCGAACAGGTATCCCTATACAATGTTCACACACAGCTTGACGGAATGAAGACACATCTGAATGCGGCAGTCTGGTTTGTGGATCGGGAGGGAAAGCTCATTACCTCTGCACAGACGGACAGCTATCCCCTCGCCCCTTACCAGATTGATGACTTTAACCCTGCAGAAATCGGCAATTCACAATACTCTGTCAGTGATTATCATGGATACTTTGCAGAAGATATGATTACAGTGATCGCGCCTGTTATTTATGAATATTCGCCAAAAGGCTATCTTCTGATTCACAAGGATCTGTCCGACACACAATATATGGAAGATTTGTTCCTTCGTACAATCTACATTACTGTTACCGTGATCTATGTGTTGTCTTTTATGATCCTGCTGGCTTTTCAGTTTTTCGTCTATCTTCCGCTAAGCAAGATTACGGAGGCGGCGACACAATACGCTTCCGGCAATCTGGACTATGAAATTCCGGTAAATACACAGGATGAGATGGGATATCTCTCAGCTTCTTTAAACTACATGTCCTCTCAGCTTCGGGATATGGAAGACTACCAGAAGAAATTTGTGGCAAATGTATCTCATGATTTCCGCTCTCCTCTCACTTCTATTAAAGGGTATGTGGAAGCCATGGCCGACGGAACAATTCCGCCGGAACTTCACGAAAAATATATGAAGATTATATTATTTGAAACAGAACGTCTGACAGACCTGACACAGGATCTGCTCACTCTGAATGAATTTGACACAAAAAATCTTCTCCTTAATCGTGAAAAGTTCGATATACATGAGATGATCAAAAATGTTGCCGCCTCCTTCGAAGGAACTTGTACTCAGAAGAAGATTTCCATCGAACTTATCTTCGCTACCAAACATTTAGAAACAATGGCCGACAAAAGAAAGCTGCATCAAGTACTTTATAATCTTTTGGACAATGCTATCAAATTCAGTGATCCCGAATCCTCTATCACGATTGAAACAACAGAGCGGGGGGACAAAATCTACACTTCTGTAAAAGATGAAGGTCCGGGCATTCCAAGAAATGCATTGAATAAAATATGGGAACGGTTTTATAAGTCGGACCTCTCACGAGGCAAGGATAAAAAGGGCACCGGTCTGGGACTTGCTATTGTTAAGGAAGCGATACAAGCTCACGGTGAAAACATCAATGTAATCAGCACAGAAGGAGTCGGAACCGAGTTCATCTTCTCCCTTCCCAAAGCATAAATAATGCACAGAGTGCAAAAATGTCCCTGTGCATATATTTTCCTTCTTACTTTCATGAAGCCATGATAGAATCTTTCGTATATTCCTACTCTTCCGGTACTACGATCAAGTCTTTCGTATAATGATTCAATACTTCACAGCCATCTTCCGTGATGATTACAAGATCCTCAATACGTACGCCGATACCCTCGTCTGCAAGATAGATACCCGGCTCTACGGAAAAGCACTGTCCAACTTGAATGATATCCTCATTGACAGAAGATACATCGCCGAACTCATGATCCTCAAGTCCGATAGAATGTCCGGTTCTGTGTGTAAAATACTCACCATATCCTTTTTCCTCGATATAATTCCTTGCCGCAAGGTCAACGTCACACATTCTGTTGCCCGGTTTTGCAGCTTCAATACCGCGTCTGTTTGCTTCAACAACAATATCATAAATCTCTTTCGCACGGTCGGAAACTTCGCCGATAAATACCGTTCTTGTCATATCTGAAGCATAGTTATCCTTGAAAGCGCCGATGTCAAGGATTACACAGTCGCCGCGCTTGCCCTTGGAATCGTCCGTAACGTGATGCGGATCAGCGGCTCCCTTTGCATATGCAGTAATCGGATCAAAAGATACATCCTCACAACCAAGCTCTTTATAAATCTCACGGATCTTCTGATTCAGCTCTCTCTCTGTCAATCCCTTTGCTACCCATGGGATCAGCTTATCCATGGCAATATCGTTAAGTCTTGAAGACTCTCTCATAAGCTCCTTTTCCTTTTCATCCTTTACCATACGGATGTAGTCAATGATCGGAGAACCATTCACAAACTTGCTTCCGCCGCCTAACTCTTGAAGACGGATTAAGAATCTTGCCGGCCATGTTTTATCAATGCCCATAACCTTATCTTTCTCCACAAATCTGCTTAAAATCTCTACACCATCCTCAATATCATCATACCATACAAGCTCTACGCCCAAATCTTTCTCCTGCGGGAACAGCTTATTAATCACAAGCTTGTGATTACCATTCACATTCAGATATAATGCCAGTAATCTCTCTCCCGGAATAATCCATTTCCCCGTCAGATAAAAGATCGCTACCGGATCAGATATGATCATCTGCGGTACACCTTTCTCCTCCATCGACTTTAATACTCTTGAAACCTTTCCTTGATCCATTTGTTTCACCCCAACCTTTCTGAAATGTTTGTGTAAATCTCCATCTTTTGTCAATCTACGCTGATTTCATTATAGACTGTAGTACAATAAAAGTCAATCCGAATACCCCTATCTTACATAAAAAGAGATTACCCCTTTCACAGGATAATCTCTTTAAGATATACTTATTCTTCTGCAAAATCAATCACCATTTCTGATTCATCACTGGTTTCTTCTGCATTTATCTCGCCCGGAAGTTCTTCTTCCATCTCGTCATCACCGAAAATTATCTCATCATCCATCGCAAGCTCAGAATCCAGTCTGATATCACGATATTTTCTCATACCTGTACCGGCTGGAATGTGCTTACCGATAATAACATTCTCTTTCAGTCCGACTAATGGGTCAACTTTTCCCTTAATTGCCGCTTCGGTAAGAACCTTTGTCGTCTCCTGGAAGGATGCTGCCGACAGGAAGGAATTCGTAGCAAGAGAAGCTTTCGTAATACCGAGCATGATCTGCTCGCCGGAAGCCGGCTCTTTTCCTTCTTCTTCCAAAGCTTTGTTAATGTCCTCGAATTCGAGGATATCAACATTTGTTCCCGGCAGAAGTTCACTGTCTCCTGCTTCTTCTACGCGGATTTTCTTGAGCATCTGACGAACGATAACCTCAATGTGCTTATCATTGATATCAACACCCTGAAGACGGTATACTCTCTGAACCTCCTGAAGCATATAATCCTGAACAGCCCTTAATCCTTTGATTCTTAAGATATCATGCGGATTCACACTTCCTTCGGTCAACTCATCACCAGCCTCAAGCACTGCGCCGTCCATAATCTTAATACGTGAACCGTAAGGAATCAGATATGCCTTGGTCTCTCCGGTTTCATTATTTGTGACAATGATTTCACGCTTCTTCTTCGTATCATTAATCGTCGCAGTCCCTGCAAATTCCGTAATGATTGCAAGTCCCTTAGGCTTTCTTGCCTCAAAAAGCTCCTCGACACGCGGAAGACCTTGTGTGATATCATCACCCGCAACACCTCCTGTATGGAAGGTACGCATCGTAAGCTGAGTACCCGGCTCCCCGATAGACTGAGCAGCGATAATACCTACTGCCTCACCTACCTGTACCGGCTCGCCTGTCGCCATATTTGCTCCGTAGCATTTTGCACAGATACCATTGTGGGAACGGCAAGTTAAGATGGTACGGATCTTGATTCTCTCAAGTGGATTTCCCTTCTCATCCACACCTTTCTTCATAATAAGTTCTGCGCGCTTCGGTGTTACCATATGGTTCTTCTTAACAATAACATTTCCATCCTTATCCATGATACTCTCGCACAGATACCGTCCGGTAATACGCTCTTTAAGGCTCTCTATCTCTTCATTGCCATCCGTAAATGCTTTTACATACATTCCCGGAATCTCATCGCCTTTCTCCACGCAGTCAACCTCGTGAATAATCAGCTCCTGAGATACATCAACAAGTCGTCTGGTCAGATATCCTGAATCGGCTGTACGAAGCGCTGTATCAGAAAGACCTTTCCGCGCTCCATGAGCCGACATGAAATATTCCAATACATCCAGTCCCTCACGGAAATTTGACTTAATCGGAAGCTCGATCGTACGTCCGGTCGTATCAGCCATAAGACCACGCATACCTGCAAGCTGCTTAATCTGCTTATCGGAACCACGCGCTCCGGAATCCGCCATCATGAAGATGTTATTATATTTATCAAGACCAGAAAGCAACGCCTCAGTAAGTGCATCGTCCGTCGCCTTCCATGTCTCTACAACTTCCTTATAACGCTCCTCTTCTGTAATGAGACCACGTTTGAAGTTCTTTGTAATCTTATCTACCGTATCCTGCGCTTCCTGAATCATCTGCGGCTTCTGAGGAGGCACGGTCATATCCGAAATAGACACCGTCATAGCTGCCCGTGTAGAATATTTATAACCGATTGATTTCACAGAGTCCAAAACTTCCGCCGTAGCAGTGGAACCATGAGTATTGATTACTTTTTCAAGAATCTGCTTTAACTGCTTCTTTCCTACATGGAAATCCACTTCCAAAAGCAATACATTTTCTGGATTTTCACGGTCTACAAAGCCCAGATCCTGTGGAATGATCTCGTTAAACAAAAATCTTCCAAGCGTAGACTCGATATTTCCCGTCTTTATTGAACCGTCCGCAAGAGTCTTTGTAACACGTACTGTAATTTTTGAATGAAGCGTGATTGCATTGTTCTCATATGCAAGGATTGCCTCATTAACATTCTTAAATACCTTTCCTTCTCCCTTTGCTCCCGGTCTTTCCTGTGTCAGATAATAGATCCCAAGCACCATGTCCTGTGAAGGAACCGCTACCGGTCCGCCGTCCGACGGCTTTAACAGGTTGTTCGGCGAGAGCAAGAGGAAGCGGCACTCTGCCTGCGCTTCTACAGACAGCGGAAGATGAACCGCCATCTGGTCTCCGTCAAAGTCAGCATTGTAAGCCGTACATACAAGCGGATGGAGCTTAATCGCCTTACCCTCCACAAGAATCGGCTCAAATGCCTGAATACCAAGTCTGTGAAGCGTAGGGGCACGGTTTAACATAACCGGATGCTCCTTAATCACTTCCTCTAATACATCCCATACTTCCGGCTGGAGACGCTCTACCATCTTTTTCGCATTTTTAATATTGTGCGCTGTTCCGTTCTGTACAAGCTCCTTCATAACAAATGGCTTGAACAGCTCGATCGCCATCTCCTTCGGCAGACCGCACTGATAGATCTTAAGTTCTGGACCTACGACGATAACCGAACGTCCGGAATAATCGACACGCTTTCCAAGAAGATTCTGACGGAAACGGCCCGACTTTCCTTTCAGCATATCGGAAAGAGATTTAAGCGCCCTATTTCCCGGCCCTGTTACCGGACGTCCGCGGCGTCCGTTGTCAATCAGGGCATCTACTGCCTCCTGAAGCATTCTCTTTTCATTTCTTACAATAATATCCGGCGCTCCCAGTTCAAGGAGACGTTTCAGACGGTTATTCCTATTGATGATTCTTCTGTATAGATCATTGAGGTCAGAGGTCGCAAAACGACCGCCGTCAAGCTGTACCATCGGTCTGAGATCCGGCGGGATGACCGGAATATTATTCATGATCATCCACTCCGGTTTATTCCCCGACTCGCGAAAAGCCTCCACAACCTCTAAGCGCTTTACGATCCTTGCACGCTTCTGTCCGGTCGCTCCCTTTAAGCCTTCTGACAACTCTTTATACTCTTTCTCCAGATCGATTGCCTGCAAAAGCTCCTGAATAGATTCTGCACCCATGCCTACTCTGAAAGCGCTGCCATGGGTTTCCCTTGCTTCCTGATACTCCTGCTCAGACAGTACCTGCTTATACTGCAGATCTGTATCTCCTTTATCTAATACAATATAGGAAGCAAAGTACAGCACCTTCTCCAACGTCCTTGGAGACAGATCAAGAATCAGTCCCATACGGCTTGGAATTCCCTTAAAGTACCAAATATGCGATACTGGAGCTGCCAGAGCAATATGCCCCATACGTTCACGACGAACACTGGCCTTCGTAACTTCAACACCGCAGCGGTCGCATACAACGCCTTTATAGCGGATCTTCTTATACTTACCGCAGTGACATTCCCAATCTTTGCTGGGTCCAAAAATTTTTTCACAGAACAACCCATCTTTCTCAGGCTTCAAAGTTCTGTAATTGATGGTCTCTGGCTTTGTAACCTCGCCCTTAGACCACTCTAAAATCTTCTCAGGCGATGCCAAACCTATCTTAATCGCATCAAAAACCATTGGCTGAAAAGTTTGCTGGTTGTTATTTTCTGGCATATCGGCACCCCTCTCTACATATCATCTGATAAATCACTATATGCATAATCATCGGTTTCCTCAAAATCTATGTCGTAGTCGTCCTCGTCCTCATCGTCCGTCTCGACATCGACAAGCTCTTCCCCCTGAAATTCCTGTTCTGTATATCCCTGCCGTCCGAGATCATCTTCATCGTTATACTTTCTGTCTCCTTCTATCAATGAACGGAAATCCGTCTCACCCATATCGACAGTCTCCATGATCTCAACCTCTGTATTATCATCACGAAGCACTCTCACATCAAGCCCAAGAGACTGCAGCTCTTTTAAGAGTACCTTGAAGGATTCCGGAATACCCGGCTCTGGGATATTCTCTCCCTTGATGATCGCCTCATAAGTCTTCACACGTCCCACAACATCGTCCGACTTCACCGTCAGAATCTCCTGAAGTGTATAAGATGCGCCGTAAGCCTCAAGCGCCCACACCTCCATCTCTCCGAAACGCTGTCCGCCGAACTGTGCCTTACCGCCTAACGGCTGCTGTGTAACCAGTGAATAAGGACCGGTAGAACGCGCATGAATCTTATCATCAACAAGATGATGAAGCTTCAGGTAGTGCATGTGACCGATCGTAACCGGACTGTCAAAATACTCTCCGGTTCTTCCGTCACGCAGACGCACTTTACCGTCTCTGGAAATCGGAACTCCCTTCCACAACTCTCTATGCTCACGGTTGTCTGAAAGATATTTCATAACCTCTGGAAGCAGTTCTTCTTTATGCTTCTTCTCAAACTCCTCCCAGCTTAAATTTACATAATCATTAGCCAGATCAAGAGTGTCCATAATATCATTCTCATCCGCACCGTCAAATACCGGTGTCGCAATATTAAAGCCCAGAGCCTTCGCCGCAAGAGACAAATGAATCTCAAGCACCTGCCCGATGTTCATACGTGAAGGCACACCAAGCGGATTGAGCACGATGTCAAGCGGACGTCCGTTCGGAAGGAACGGCATATCTTCAACAGGCAGCACACGGGAAACAACACCCTTGTTACCGTGACGTCCCGCCATCTTATCTCCGACAGAAATCTTTCTCTTCTGTGCAATATAGATTCTTACGGATTGGTTCACGCCCGGAGACAACTCATCTCCGTTCTCTCTTGTAAATACCTTCGCATCCACAACGATACCATACTCGCCGTGCGGCACCTTAAGGGATGTGTCTCTCACTTCTCTGGCCTTCTCGCCAAAGATTGCCCGAAGAAGTCTTTCCTCTGCTGTAAGCTCCGTCTCTCCCTTCGGAGTAACCTTACCTACCAGAATATCCCCGGCACGTACCTCTGCTCCGATACGGATGATTCCTCTCTCATCCAAATCCTTCAGCGCATCATCGCCGACACCCGGAATGTCACGGGTGATCTCCTCTGGCCCAAGCTTGGTATCACGGGCCTCTGCCTCATATTCTTCAATATGGACAGAAGTATATACATCATCCTGAACTAATCTCTCGCTTAACAGCACCGCATCCTCGTAATTATAACCTTCCCATGTCATAAATCCAATGAGCGGATTCTTTCCAAGAGCCATCTCTCCATTGGAAGTAGACGGACCGTCCGCAATCACATCACCGGCTTCTACCTTATCTCCCTTGTACACGATTGGTCTCTGATTATAGCAGTTGCTCTGATTACTCCTTAAAAACTTCGTCAGTTTATATTTCTTAGTATTGCCATCATTCTGGCGGATAATAATCTCTTTTGAAGTAGAGCGCTCTACAACGCCGCCTTCTGTTGCCACGATACATACTCCCGAGTCAACAGCCGACTTTTCCTCCATACCTGTACCTACAACCGGAGCCTCCGTCATAAGAAGCGGCACTGCCTGACGCTGCATGTTAGAACCCATCAGGGCACGGTTAGCGTCATCATTCTCAAGGAATGGAATCAGAGCTGTCGCCACAGAAAACACCATCTTTGGGGAAACGTCCATATAATCGAACATCTTCCTCTCGTATTCCTGCGTCTCTTCACGGTAACGTCCGGATACGTTCTTACGGACAAAATGACCTTCCTCATCCAATTGCTCATTCGCCTGTGCTACATGGTAATTATCCTCTTCATCAGCCGTCATATATACAACTTCGTCTGTAACAACCGGATTTAGCGGATCATCATGATTGATCTTGCGGTACGGCGCTTCCACAAATCCGTACTGGTTGATTCTCGCATAACATGCCAGCGAGTTGATCAGACCGATATTCGGACCTTCAGGCGTCTCGATCGGACACATTCTTCCATAATGGGAATAATGCACGTCACGAACCTCGAATCCCGCGCGGTCTCTGGAAAGACCTCCCGGTCCAAGTGCTGATAAACGACGCTTATGAGTCAGCTCACCAAGCGGATTGTTCTGATCCATGAACTGAGAAAGCTGTGAAGAACCAAAGAATTCCTTTACTGCAGCTGTCACCGGTTTAATATTGATCAATGACTGCGGGGAAATCCCCTCTAAATCCTGCGTCGTCATCCTCTCACGGACAACTCTCTCAAGTCTTGACAGACCGATCCTGTACTGATTCTGTAAAAGCTCTCCTACTGCACGGATACGTCTGTTTCCCAGATGATCGATATCATCATCATTGCCAAGACCATATTCCAAATGCATATTATAATTGATGGAAGCAAGGATATCTTCCTTTGTAATATGCTTCGGAATCAGATCGTGGATATCTCTTCGGATCGCATCCTTTAATTCGTCAATATCCCCTGCCGTCTCCTCTAAAAGAGCCGCCAGCACCGGATAATATACAAGCTCTGTTACACCCACCTCTTTTGGGTTAATATCAACAACCGAAGTAAGGTCTACCATCATATTAGAGAGGACTTTAATATTCCTCTCCTCATCCGCTCTCTCAATCCACACATATGGGACCGCTGCGTTCTGAATCTGGTCCGCAATCTCTCTTGTAACCTTGGTTCCTGCTTCTGCGATCACCTCACCTGTGAGTACACTAACTACATCCTCTGCAAGAACCTGCCTGTTGATACGGTTCCTTAACAGAAGTTTCTTATTAAACTTATAACGACCAACCCTTGCCAGATCATAACGTCTCGGATCAAAAAACATACCATTGATCAAACTGGAGGCGCTGTCTACACTGAGCGGCTCACCGGGACGTATCTTTTTATATAACTCTAACATACCCTCCTGATAATTCGTAGAAGGGTCCTTTGCAATACTTGCCTGGATCTTCGGTTCCTCACCGAACAGTTCAATGATCTCTTCGTTTGTGCCCACGCCGAGTGCACGGATCAATGCCGTGATCGGCACTTTTCTTGTCCTGTCTACACGCACATAAAACACGTCGTTTGCATCGGTCTCATACTCCAACCATGCACCCCTGTTGGGGATCACCGTGCAGGCATACAGTTCTTTACCAAATTTTGCCTTTGTGATATCATAATAAATGCCGGGGGAACGAACAAGCTGGCTGACGATAACACGCTCTGCGCCATTGATCACAAACGTCCCTGTCTCTGTCATAAGAGGAAGATCGCCCATGAAGATCTCA
>OFFJ01001192.1_pt1 | contig 19775 bp, 13 predicted proteins | sample 1521261 | NCBI WGS metagenome assembly OFFJ01 (sample SAMEA3504122, study PRJEB24116) | mouse gut metagenome | biome: mouse gut; feature: mouse-associated habitat; material: faeces | place: Denmark | collected 2011 | reverse complement strand
CTCAAGAGGGAGCACGGGATCGACCTGTCAAAAAAAGTCGCAGCCGAACAGTCCAAGAACTCAAAGAAAGGCATCCTGGAGTAAGCCTGGATGCCCTGTGCCGACTGTTCGGCTTTACCAGACAGGGGCTGTGGAAGCATTGCCGGTCCCATCTGTCAGATGAGATAGACCACACGGCCCTCCTGAACGAGGTGAAGGAGATCCGCAGGGAGATGCCCCGCTTGGGAGCGCGCAAACTTCAGCACCTCCTCTCGGAACGTGGACATTACATGGGCCGTGACAAGCTGTTCGATGTCCTGCGCGACAGCGGCCTCCTTGTGAAGAGGACCCGCTCGAGGGCCATCACGACCAACTCCAGGCATTGGATGAAGAAGTGGCCCAACCTGGTCAGGGACATCATCCCATGCCGTCCGTGCGAGGTATGGGTAAGCGACATCACGTACATCGAAATCAATGACGGTGCCGGGAAGTCCTTCATGTACCTGTCCCTGATCACGGATGCCTACACCCATGAGATCGTGGGCTATGCACTGCACCACTCACTTGACACGGAAGGGCCTCTGAGGGCACTGAGGATGGCTCTCGCATCGTTCCCCCGGACGTCCCTGAAAGGACTGACGCACCACTCCGACAGGGGATGCCAATACTGCTGCCGGGACTATGTGAGAGTGCTGCAGGAGCATGGTATACTCATCAGCATGACCGACAGCGGGGACCCTTATGAGAACGCCATCGCAGAACGCGTGAACGGGATATTGAAAACGGAGTGGCTGTACCACATGACGCTCAATACGCCCAAGCAGGCACGTGAGGCCATCGAAAGGATAGTCCATCTGTACAACAACGTGCGCCCCCACCAAAGCATCGGATACATGACTCCCGCCGAAGCCAGAGGCGCATCCGGAGAACTAGACAAACTGTGGAAGAACTACTGGAAGATACGGCACGACCGGCGGCAGCCTGCCGGCGAGGAGAGCCCCTTGGGAGAGCTCCCGGCAGCCGACCCGGGAGGTTGCCACCGGAAAACACATGCTCCCGCAGCGGAGATGACATGAAAAGTCACGAAAATGCATATCTTTGCTGGACCATGTAAACTTATACCAGGACACAGAAGTCCTAACAACTTATTGTTCAATTATCGGTAAACCTATTTCAGGACAAGACATATTCGAGGCCAAGAAAACAGCATGCGAGGATATCCTTAAAGAAATACGGGCAAGTCTTTCAGAAGGGGAGGACTGCCCTTTGTGCGGCCAGAAAATAGCTCGGCTTACACGTGACGAGGAATTTGAGTCTGTTCTTGAACCGGAAAAAAAGAAAAAAGACGAATTATGGGAGGCTGCACTTCTTGCAAGACAAGGCGCAGATTCATGTCACGCTGAGATTAAAGAGGCTGGCAAGACTCTGGAGGCTGACAAAAAGCATGAGAGTCTGGCTGCTGCGGAGCATCAGAACTGCCTTAGGAAGCTCAAGGAACATGCTTTATATGGTGCCTTTCCTGAAGCGTCCATGGTTGCTGAAGCATCAGCCCCAGCCGAAGATAAGGTCAAGGCATTGGCTGGACAGATTGAAACTGCAATGGAGCAGCAGAAAAAAGTGAATATCCTGCAAAAGCAGAAGGACGGCTCAGATGATGAAATCAGAAAGACAACAGAAGAGGCGGAAGCGATAAGCAAGCAGATTGCCGACAGGAAGGCATTGGCTGCATCTTCCGTTCAGGCGGCAGCTGAACTGGCAGGGAGATTTGAAGAAAATGTGGCCGGAGCCGATGCCATTTTGGGCAGGATAAGCGACTGGAAGACGCTCTGGAAAGCCAATCACGGAGAATTCATGGAAAAGTTTGAGGCCTCGGCCCGCAAATATGAAGAGGAATGCGCCAATGCGGAAAAGACAAGGAACAATATACTTCTCACAAAATCCGCATATGGCTCAGCAATGTCATGCAAGGCGGAAATATCGGCCCTGCGCCCAGAATGGGGTAATTTGGCCCCCTTGCCTCCGGCAAAGGCGGAAGGTCTGCCGGAAAGATGGAACAAGCTGTTCGCAGATGTACAATCGCTTCATGACGAGCAACTGAAGGCGGCAGGAGAGCTTGACAAATTACGTAATGAGTCGGGAATCGGTGATGAAAAGGGCCTGATGGAGGCGTCATCTGCCATTGCTGCAAAAACCTCTGCAATACGTGCGGCATATGACGAATGCAAGGCCATGCAGGGCGCGGACATGGAGAAACTGTCGAATGATGATACCCAGCGCGAAAGGCTCGGAAAAGCTGTAGCGGAAGCGGAAAAGGCCAGAATCGGGTATGAGCAGTGGCACAAGTTGTACGAAATATTCGGAAGCAGCGACGGGAAGAAGTTCAGGAATATCGCGCAGAGCTATGTGCTGCGCCAATTGCTTGCCGGAGCGAATGAATATCTCCGCCAGCTTACCGACCGGTATGAACTTGAAGCCCAGCCAGGTTCCCTGACGATTCTTCTGAAAGACAAGGAGGCGGGTGGAGTGCTCAGGCCTACATCCACCATTTCCGGAGGAGAAAGTTTCCTGACGTCCCTGGCTCTTGCGCTCGGTCTGTCTTCATTGGGCAGCAGGGCTGCATCCATGGACATTCTTTTCATCGACGAGGGCTTCGGTACGCTTGACGGAACTTATCTTGAGACCGTTATGGATGCACTTGAACGTCTGCATCAGATGGGAGGCCGCAAAGTAGGTATTATCAGCCATGTGGAAAGTCTCAAGGAAAGGCTGGCCACACAAGTTCGGGTTGTACGTGTGAGCAGTACGTTGAGCCGCATTGAAATCAAAAACACATTATAGGAGAACAATTATGGACACAGAAGGAATCGTGATAAGGAATGCCGTGCAGGAAGATGCGCCTTTCATTGCAAAATGCGTTGTGGAAGCAATGGGGATGCCGTGCTTCAATCCTGAGAACATGCAGGAAGATACTGCAGTTCTTTTGGAAGTCATGGAAGAGTTGTGCCGCATGGAGGAGAGCCTGTACAGCTGGAAGCATGCCGACATGGCGATTGACGCAGCTACAGGAGAGCCGGCTGGATGCCTGATAAGCTATGATGGCGGCTTGTATGCCGGTCTTCGCCAAAAGACATTCTCATATGCCCGGCAGCGCATCGGAAAAGAGATGCCTGAGTCCGGCATGGAAACCCAGGCGGGTGAGTTCTATATGGATTCCCTTGCCGTGCTTCCGGAATATCGCGGCTTCAAGACCGGCAGAAAGCTTATGCTCAATGCAGTCAGAAAGGGCTGGGAAGCCGGAATAGATAAAACAAGCCTGATTGTGGACAAGGAAGCCCCCGGACTTCAGGCCTATTACGCGTCAGCAGGCTTTGTTCCGGACGGGGAAATGATTTTCTTTGGACACCCTTATGTCAGGATGGTTTCACAGAAGTAAGCATCATGCCAGTTGCCGGACTTGTTCTTCATCAAGTCCGGTAATTGATGCAATCTGCGCGGAAGGCATGCCCGCTTCAAGCATTTTCTTAGCCACTTCCAATGCCTTGTCCTCCCGGCCTTCTGCCAATCCCTGCTCATGCCCCTGCTGCCTTGCGAAATCAATAGTATTTTCGTAATCGTAAATCATCTTCTGAGATTCTTGATAGTTAATATATTGTTCCGCGGTAAAGTTACATAATTCCGCCATTTCAAACAAGCGGTCAAATTCTTTTCCGTCAAATATGACCGGCCGGCTTTTAAGGCGGGACATGTTCTTCAAAAGATACATCCACTTGTCAGAGCCGGTATCGTCCTCACGCAACCTGTATGAAGAATGATACCTTTCGGCATCCCAGCCGGCCCCATGCTCCATTCTGAAGTTAACCACAGCAATGAAACGTATCGGCTTGAGGTTGAAGTCCCATCTGAAGCATGAAGGATCTCCATTCTTCTCAATATGCCTTTCCTTTGCCAGGACTGCCTGATTGATTACCGGGTAGCTCGTATAAAACAATGCCCTGTCACGGAAATGAGCCTGCTGGGCAAGCTACATCAGCAGTCGGGCCGAGATGTTCCGTATTCTGAAATGTGACATCTGCAATCTTGCCGTTTCCCACAATACGGTTAAGGAATGAGATAAGTATGTCCTTGCATTCCTCGCTCCCGAATATTCTCTTGAACATGTAATCATTGGTCAGATTGGCATATCCGCCATGCTGCGTGACCTCTTGTGTTTCCATATTTATCCGTTTTGATGTCAGTGACACGGCAAACATATGAAAACGGCAACCGAAAGCAGCATTTTTAAAGATTTTTTAATCAGATTTTTCTTTTTCTTTAAAAAACCTCCTCTTCTGATGACATGCCCAGTAAAAATCCGGCATTACTGTCAATATTCGCTCCAGCTTCTGATGGCTATGTCGTCCGGACCCATGGTGCAGAATGCGCCGATGAAAGCACCGGCCAGACGGGCATTGGTCAGCAGTGGAATATTCAGGTCTATGGCAGCGCGGCGGATACGGTAGCCGTTACCCAGTTCGCCTGCAGTCAGATTCTTCGGGATATTCACCACCATGTCAATCTCCTTTCTGTGCAGCATCTCCAGCGCCTGAGGCTCACCTGTCTCGCCGGGCCAATATACAAGAGTATTCTCCACACCCTGCTCCGTAAGGAACCTTGATGTTCCGCCTGTCGCAAACAACTTGTAGCCTTTCTCCACAAGCATCTTAGCGGCACCGAGCATTTCCGCTTTCTGCTTGGCATTTCCTGTTGACAACAAAATGTTCTTACGAGGGATACGATATCCTACCGAAAGCATGGCTTTAAGAACAGCGCAAGGGGAGTCCTCACCGATACAGCCGACTTCACCCGTCGAAGCCATGTCGACTCCGAGCACCGGGTCCGCCTTCTGGAGACGGTTGAAGGAGAACTGGCTGGCCTTTATCCCCACATAATCCAGATCAAACAGGCTTGTGTCAGGCTTTTGGACATCCAATCCCAGCATTACCTTCGTGGCAAGCTCGATGAAATTATATTTCAGCACCTTGCTCACAAAAGGGAAAGAACGTGACGCACGCAGATTACACTCTATTACCTTGATATCATTATCCCTTGCGAGGAACTGTATGTTGAACGGTCCGGATATCTCCAGTTCCTTGGCAATCTGACGCGAAATCCTCTTGATGCGCCTCATTGTCCCCACATAAAGCTTCTGAGGAGGGAACTGTATCGTGGCATCTCCCGAATGCACTCCGGCAAACTCGATATGCTCACTAATCGCATAAACCAGAATCTCACCGTTGCGCGCGACCGCATCCATCTCTACCTCCTTCGCGTGCTCAATGAACTGGCTGACCACAACAGGGTGCTTCTTGGACACATCCGCAGCCAGTTTGAGGAAACGTTCCAATTCCTCATGGTTGGAACATACGTTCATTGCAGCACCGCTGAGCACATAAGACGGGCGCACCAGCACAGGAAAACCGACTTCCTCTACAAATGCACCGATATCCTCCATGGACGTCAGCGCCCTCCATTGCGGCTGGTCAACCCCTATCCGGTCCAGCATGGCAGAAAACTTGTCCCTGTCCTCGGCATTGTCAATGCTCCTTGCACTTGTCCCGAGAATGTTCATCCCTTGCTCATCAAGGCGCATTGCCAGGTTGTTCGGAATCTGCCCTCCTGTTGAAACGATGACACCATGAGGAGTCTCTTTCTCTAAGATATCCATGACCCTCTCAAACGTCAGCTCGTCAAAATACAGGCGGTCACAAATGTCATAATCCGTAGAAACCGTCTCAGGATTGTAATTTATCATGACTGAGCGCCATCCGTTGCTCCGTACTGTATTGAGAGCCTGCACACCGCACCAGTCGAACTCAACCGAAGAGCCTATCCTGTATGCTCCGGAGCCGAGAACAACGACCGAGCGTCCGTCATTCTCATACTCAATATCGTCAGCGCATCCCTTGTAAGTCAGGTAAAGATAATTTGTCATTGCAGGATACTCGGCACCGAGTGTGTCAATCTGCTTCACGACAGGCACAATGCCAAGGCTCTTGCGAAACGCCCGCACTTTCAGGGCAGCCTCCTCCATGTCATCGCCCAAACAGGCCGCACGGGCAATCTGAAAATCACTGAATCCCTGCACTTTGGCACGTCTGAGCAATGTGGCATCTGAAATTCCTGAAGCATGCAGCTGCAAGGAAGTCTTCATTATGCCCTCCAGCTTGTACAGGAACCACTTGTCAATCTTTGTCAGCTCATGTATCCGTTCCACGTCATACCCGGCCCTAAAAGCCTTGCTTATAACAAATATGCGCTTGTCAGTAGGCTCACGCAATGCCTTGTCTATATCTGGAATCACAAGTTCCTTATTCTCCGTGAAACCATGCATGCCCTGTCCGATCATCCTCAGGCCTTTCTGGATGGCTTCCTCAAAAGTGCGTCCGATTGCCATAACCTCTCCCACGGACTTCATGGATGAGCCGAGTTCGCGGTCAACCCCATGGAATTTTCCCAAATCCCAGCGAGGAATCTTGCACACTACATAATCCAGTGCAGGTTCGAAAAACGCGCTTGTTGACCTCGTTACAGAATTTTTCAAATCAAACAGCCCGTATCCCAATCCGAGCTTGGCGGCAATGAAGGCAAGTGGGTAGCCCGTCGCCTTTGAGGCCAGGGCTGAAGAACGGCTCAGACGCGCATTCACCTCAATCACACGATAATCTTCCGACTCAGGGTCAAGCGCATACTGGACATTGCACTCTCCGACTATGCCGATATGCCTGATGATGCGGATTGCCAGCTCACGCAGCTTGTGATACTCGCTGTTAGTCAAAGTCTGGGAAGGAGCGACCACAATAGATTCACCTGTATGGATGCCAAGAGGGTCGAAATTCTCCATATTGCAGACCGTTATGCAGTTGTCATGACAGTCGCGCACCACTTCATATTCCACTTCCTTCCATCCGCGCAGACTTTTCTCCACAAGCACCTGTGGAGAGAAAGCGAAGGCCTTTTCCGCAAGCGCGTCCAGCTCGGTCTCATTGTCGCAGAAGCCGGACCCCAACCCTCCGAGTGCATATGCGGCGCGTATGATTACAGGATAGCCCAGCTCTGAAGCAGCCTTTCTCGCATCAGCGATATTGTCAACCGCATGGGACTTGATGGTACGGACATCTATTTCATCCAATTTACGGACGAAAAGTTCCCTGTCTTCTGTATCTATGATGGCCTGCACAGGAGTACCGAGTACCTGCACGCCGTATTTTTCAAAAATCCCGCTCTTATAAAGCTCCACACCGCAATTGAGGGCAGTCTGGCCTCCGAAAGAAAGCAGGATTCCGTCAGGACGCTCCTTTGCGATGACTTTCTCGACAAAGAATGGCGTGACGGGCAGAAAATAAATCTGGTCCGCGCTTCCTTCACTCGTCTGCACGGTAGCGATATTCGGATTGATGAGAACCGTGCTTATGCCTTCTTCCCTCATAGCCTTAAGGGCCTGCGAACCGGAATAGTCAAATTCTCCGGCCTCACCGATTTTCAATGCTCCGGACCCGAGCAGCAGCACTTTCTTTATTTCTTTAAGCATTTTGCCGATAATTTAATTGCACAGGCATCAGATGCCCTTGTGCAGCAGATTTACAAATTCGTCAAACAGAAACTCCGTGTCAACCGGACCGGAAGCCGCCTCCGGATGGAACTGGGCTGAAAACCAAGGCTTTGACTTATGCCTGATTCCCTCATTTGAGCCGTCGTTCATGTTGATGAAGAGCGGTTCCCAATCCTTTCCGAGCGTATTGCTGTCCACAGCATAGCCATGGTTCTGGGAAGTAATGAAACATCGTTCTGTCCCGACCATCCTGACCGGCTGGTTATGGCTCCTGTGGCCGTATCTGAGCTTATATACGGAAGCCCCTCCAGCCTTTGCGAGAAGCTGGTTTCCCATGCAGATTCCGAATATCGGCCTGTCGCCTGCAGCCATGGCCTTCTGTATATTGGCCACAGCCTCGCCGCAATTGTCAGGGTTTCCGGGGCCGTTGGAAATGAAGAGGCCGTCATATTCCAGCTGCGTGAAATCATAGTTCCACGGAACCCTTATGACCTCGACATCGCGCCTGAGAAGGCATCTGATTATATTTGCCTTCACGCCGCAGTCCACAAGCACGACTTTGAGGGGTGCCCCCGCGTTGTATCTTATGACCTCCTTGCAGCTGACCTTGTCGACATAATTGATTCCGGCATAATCCGCTGCCTCTGCACAACTGTCTCCGGTGCCCTCAATAAGTATTCGCCCCGTCATTACTCCATGCTCCCTGAGCACCTTCGTCAGCTGCCTTGTGTCAATGTCCGTTATGCCGGCCACCTTTTCCTTGCGGAGCCACTGGCCAAGGCTTCCTGCAGCATTCCAATGGCTGTAACCGTCACTATAGTCACTGACAATCAGAGCTTCCACGTGTATCTTGCCGCTTTCCATGAACAGAGGCAGTCCGTTTGGCGCGGAATCTGACGCCGGAACGCCATAATTGCCGACAAGGGGATAAGTAAGCGCCATTATCTGCCCTGCATAAGAAGGGTCGGTAAGGCTTTCCGGATAACCTGTCATCGCCGTGTTGAACACGACCTCTCCACTGACGGCCTTCTCATATCCGAATGACCTGCCATGGAACTTTGTGCCGTCACCGAGTATAAGGACGGCTTCTTTCATATAATCAGATGTCATAATATGTCTGAGTTCTCCACATAATCAATAAATGCCTTGTTCACAAGATAATTTCCTCCCGCAGTAGGGTAGTCACCGCTGAAATACCAGTCTCCGGGATGGCCGGGACATGCCTTGTGCAGGCCGTCAATTGTCTGATATACAATCTGTACCTTGGCCTTGGTGCCGGCCGGAGTCAGCAGGCGCACCATTTCCTCAGAAATCTCTTCATCCGTGAACGGTGCATATATTTCCTTTACATGATTCACTATCATATCCTTCTGCAGCGAAAGCTGCGCCCTGGACTTTTCGTATGTCCTGCGTATCAGAGAAGTCATGCCGCGGCGTACAAGAAGGCTTATGGCTGCCCTGAACGCGATGAACTGGTCCATACTTGCCATGTCAATGCCATAATAGTCCGGATAGCGCACCTGAGGGGAAGATGAAACTATCACAATCTTCTTTGGAGACAGCTTGTCCAGTATCCCTATTATGCTCTGCTTGAGGGTCGTTCCCCTGACGATGCTGTCATCTATTATGACAAGATTGTCAACTCCGGGCCTCAGGCTCCCGTATGTGATGTCATATACATGTGCGGCCAAGTCATTGCGGCTGTTGCCCTCGGCGATGAAAGTGCGCAGCTTGATGTCTTTGATTGCCACCTTCTCGCTTCTTATCCTCATGGACAATATCCTCTCAAGTTCCTCGTGGTCAGGATTATGTCCGAGAGCCTCGATTTTCTGTACCTTAAGTTCATTGAGATAATTGTCAAAACCCTCCAGCAGGCCATAGAACGCCACTTCCGCAGTATTCGGAATAAACGAGAACACGGTATTCTCCACATCGTTCCCCACAGCCTCCAGCACGGCGGGCACAAGCAGCTGACCGAGCATCTTACGTTCACGGTATATGTCCATGTCGCTTCCGCGGCTGAAATAGATGCGTTCAAAAGAACATGCAGAAGGTTTGCGAGGAGAATTTATCTGCTCCAGCCGCATGCGTCCATGCTTGTCCAGCAGGATTGCCTGTCCGGGGTTCAGCTCGCGTATGCTCTCGGCAGGTACATTCAGCGCAGTCTGTATGACAGGCCGCTCAGAAGCGAGCACCATCACCTCGTCATCCATATACCAGAACGCAGGCCTTATGCCCCAAGGATCGCGCACGGCGAATGATTCTCCGCTTCCCGTAAGCCCGCATATGACATATCCGCCGTCCCATTTCGCACTTGAGCTCTTCAGCACATTAGCAATGTCTATACGCTCCTCGATTGCATGCGTTATATCCATGCCCGACAGGCCCTCATTTTCGCATATCCTATACAGACGCTCCACCTCGCGGTCCAGACGGTGCCCCACCTGTTCCAGCATTATGTATGTGTCCGCATATCTTCGTGGATGCTGGCCGGCTGCCGTTATTTCCGCAAATATCTCATCAACGTTCGTCATGTTGAAATTACCGCACAGGGCAAGGTTCTTTGCCCTCCAGTTGTTGCGGCGAAGGAAAGGATGGACATATTGTATCCCGCTTTTTCCCGTGGTGGAATATCTCAGATGCCCCATGTACAGTTCTCCTGCGAAAGGAAGGCACTTCTTCGCAAGCTCCGCATCATGAAGCTGCTCCTGCGACATGTCGCGGAAGTTTTCATGTACGGCCGCGAATATCTCCGAAATCGCTCCTGAGCCAAGCGCACGCTCGCGGAACATATATTCCTCGCCCGGCGCAGCCTGAAGTTTTACGCATGCCAGGCCGGCCCCTTCCTGTCCGCGGTTATGCTGTTTTTCCATAAGGAGGTAGAGCTTGTTGAGCCCGTACATCCATGTCCCGTATTTCTGCTGATAATGCTCGAGAGGGCGGAGAAGGCGTACCATCGCCACACCGCACTCGTGTTTCAACGGTTCCATATAATACTATTTGTCAAGTCGTTCAATTAATGGCCGCACAATGACGGCATATCGTATTTAAGGGAAACTCAGTCAACATGAGACCTTGTTTCCCTTTTATATATCCAGTGGTTTACTCCCACTCTATTGTTGCAGGCGGTTTTGAAGAAATGTCGTAGCAGACTCTGTTGACCCCCTTGACATGGTTTATTATGTCGTTGCTGACCTTTGCCATGAATCCGTAAGGCAGATGTGCCCAGTCAGCGGACATGGCGTCAGTGCTTGTAACCGCCCTCAGCGCTACTGCCTGCTCATATGTGCGCTCATCGCCCATCACTCCGACGCTCTGGACAGGAAGCAATATCACTCCGGCCTGCCATACCTGGTCATAAAGGCTTGTCTGTGTCCCGTCCGGATTTTCCGTTGTCCACTCCCTGAGACCGCGGATGAAAATGTCATCGGCTTCCTGAAGCACCGCCACTTTCTCCGGAGTTATGTCTCCGAGAATACGTACCGCAAGTCCCGGCCCCGGGAAAGGATGACGTCCAATGAGGTGCTCCGGCATACCCATCTGGCGTCCTACCCTGCGGACCTCATCTTTGAAGAGCCATTTGAGAGGCTCACACAGTTTGAGGTTCATTTTCTCAGGAAGTCCTCCCACATTGTGGTGGCTCTTGATGACCTTGCCCGTGATGTTAAGGCTCTCAATCCTGTCAGGGTAAATCGTGCCCTGTGCAAGCCAGCGGGCATCCTTTATCTTCATGGCCTCGGCATCGAACACGTCGATGAACCCCTTGCCTATTATCTTGCGTTTTTTCTCCGGGTCAGACACCCCCTTAAGCTCAGAAAAGAATTTCTCGCTCGCATCAACCCCGATGACATTGAGTCCGAGACACTCGTAATCTTTCATGACATCCCTGAACTCATTCTTGCGGAGAAGACCGTGGTTAACGAAGATGCAGGTCAGCCTGTCTCCTATGGCCTTATTGAGCAGAACCGCAGCCACGGAAGAGTCAACACCTCCTGAAAGCCCGAGTATGACCCTGTCGTCTCCAAGCTCTGCCTTGAGCTCTGCCACGGTAGTCTCGACAAATGAGGCCGGGCTCCAGTCCTGGCGGCTTCCGCAGATGTCAACCGCAAAATTACGGAGCAGGAGGGTTCCCTGTGCCGAATGGTATGCCTCAGGATGGAACTGAACGCCCCAAAGAGGCTCATCAGCCGCCTGATATGCGGCATACTGCACCTTGTCGGTGGAAGCGATGCACCTGAATCCTTCCGGAATCGCAGTTATCGTGTCTCCATGGCTCATCCATACCTGTGAATTTTCGTCAAATCCCTTGAACAATGGATTGTCATGCTCGAATGACCTGAGGTTGGCACGCCCGTACTCCCTTGTGCCTGCCGGCTCCACGCGTCCTCCATAAAGCTGGGACATGTACTGTGCTCCGTAGCAGATGCCGAGAATCGGATATTTGCCGCGGATACGGCTCAAATCCACTTTGAATGCCTCCGGGTCATAAACGCTGTAGGGAGAACCGGAAAGGATGACACCGATGACCGAGGGGTCGTCATGAGGGAATTTGTCATACGGCAAAATTTCACAGAAGGTGTCAAGTTCACGCAGACGGCGGCCGATCAGCTGCGTAGTCTGCGAACCGAAATCAAGAATGATGATTTTCTGCTGCATCGTTTAATGTATGTATTTTTTCGTCGGCGCAAAAGTAGGGCATTTTATGAAAAAAATCAATGTTTGCAACTTAATTATTTCGTATATTTAATGCTTTGCACATATATACGCCTGAGTCTCGGCATAATCAAAGTAAACTTTGCTTTTGCTCTTAACTTTTGCTATATTTGCACCGCTTTAAAATCTTGACATCAGATGAAGAAATTTTCTTTGCCTAAAGACGGCGGCCTTATCGAGGCCGGTCTTTCAAGAGGCATCCTTCACAGCTACGAAAGGATACCTGCTCATGTTTATGAAGATGAGGAAATTGCGAGTTCGCGCATTGCCGATGAGGTGGTGGACGCTGTCAACTCAGCACAGGGGACGTTCAAACTTGGACTTACGACAGGTTCGTCTCCGGTGGCATTATATAAGGAACTTGCCAAAAGGCACTCGGAGGGCAAGGTCTCTTTCAGCAATGTCGAGATTTTCAGCATTGATGAGTATTTTCCGGCTCCTGCAGACCAGTTCAGCCGCAACAGCCGTCTCTATGAGGACTTTCTCGCACATGTGGACGTGAAGCCGGAGAATGTGCACATACCTAAGTATGACGGATCCTGCGGCAATGTGAGCGATTTGAATACGGCATTCGATGCAAAAGCTACCGGTCTCGACCTGCTCATAATGGGTGTAGGCGAGAAAGGCCAGGTGGGATTCAACGAACCGGGCACATCTGAAAAAAGCCGCACAAGGACAATCCTGCTATCATATGGCTCGAGGAAAAGGCAGGCGAGATATTTCAGCGGCAACCTTGACGTGACGCCGCGCAAAGCCATCGCAATGGGCATATCCACGATGCTGAGCGCAAAGAAAATCATTCTCATGGCCTGGGGAGAAGACAAGGCCGAAGCTGTCAAGAACATTGTGGAGGTGAAGGCTGACTACTCATGTCCGGCATCACTACTCCAGAAGCATGACAACATATCATTCTATGCGGACGAGAATTCCGCGAGCCTGCTCACACGCAATGTAGCGCCTTGGCTGGTGGGACCTTGCGAGTGGACACCTAAATTCCGCAGGAAAGCCGTAGTATGGCTCTGCGAGACTGTCGGAAAGCCTATCCTCAAGCTTACTCAGAAAGACTATCTTGCCAACGGGCTGAGCGAGCTTCTTGAGCAGCACGGTCCGTTCGACAAAATCAACATTGACATATTCAATGACCTCCAGCACACAATCACCGGCTGGCCCGGCGGAAAGCCGAATGCTGATGACAGCACAAGGCCTGTGCCTTCATCACCGTTCCCTAAGAGGGTGGTGGTGTTCTCTCCGCATCCGGACGATGACGTGATATCAATGGGAGGAACTTTCATCCGCCTGGTGCAGCAGGGCCACGATGTGCATGTGGCTTATGAGACATCAGGAAATGTAGCCGTACATGACGACGTGGTGCTCCAGCACATGGATGCCGCACGTGAAATCGGATTCGGTGACCGCTTCGACGAGGTAAAGGAAATCATCGCTTCAAAGCGTCCCGGAGAGCCGGAGCCTCGCGCGCTTCTCGAGCTCAAAGGAGCCATCCGCCGTTCAGAGGCCAAAGGTGCAGTAAGGTCATTCGGACTAAATGACAGCACCAACACCCACTTCCTTAACCTTCCGTTCTACGAGACAGGAGGAATCAAGAAAGGCGAGAGGACACAGAAGGACATAGACATCATAAAGGAGCTTCTCCAGAAAGTTCAGCCCCACCAGATTTATATGGCAGGCGACCTTGCAGATCCGCACGGCACCCACCGCGTATGTACTGAGGCCGTAATGGAGGCTCTGCGCCAGCTCAGTGACGAGCCATGGATCAAAGAGTGCCACGCATGGCTGTACCGCGGGGCATGGATGGAATGGGAACTCGGAAGGGTTGACATGGCCGTTCCGCTCAGCCCGGACGAGGTAATCATGAAGCGTCATGCTATATACAGGCATCTTTCACAGAAAGACATCGTCCCTTTCCCTGGTGAAGACCCGCGTGAGTTCTGGCAGAGGGCCGAGGAGAGGACTGAGAACACCGCACGACTTTATGACGAGCTCGGAATGGCAGAATACCAGGCCATAGAGGTTTTTGTAAAACTATTTTAAAAGATTCAAATGAGACTTATTATTGAACAGGACGCTCAGAAGGGCGCAATTTGGGCGGCAAGATACATCGTATCGCGCATCAAGGCAAAGGCGGAGCTTACGGACAAACCGTTCGTGCTCGGACTTCCTACAGGAGGCACACCTATCGCCACTTATCAGGAACTCATCAGGATGCACAAGGCCGGTGAGATTTCATTCCGCAATGTGATAACATTCAATATGGACGAATATGTGGGACTTCCTGAGGAGCATCCGGAGAGCTACCACTCTTTCATGGCAAGGAACTTCTTCGACCATGTTGACGTGCCTAAGGAGAACATCAATATCCTTAACGGAAATGCGGAAGACCTCGCTGCGGAATGTGCCGCATATGAGGAGAAAATCAAGGCTGCAGGCGGAATTGACCTGTTCATGGGCGGAGTAGGCGAGGACGGCCACCTGGCTTTCAATGAGCCTTTCTCGTCACTCGTCTCACGCACAAGGGTAAAGAGCTTGACATATGACACTATACTTGTCAATTCAAGGTTCTTCGACGGAGACATCAGCAAAGTGCCTACGACTGCGCTCACAGTGGGAGTCGGCACGGTAATGGATGCCAGGGAAGTGCTTGTGCTCGCATTCGGACACAAGAAGGCAAATGCAATCAGGACTGCTGTAGAGGGAGCATACTCACACACCTGCACCCTTTCTGCACTCCAGGCTCATCCTCACGGCATAATCGTGGCTGACGAGCTTGCAGTAGGCGAACTCAAGGTAAACACTTACCGCTACTTCAAGGACATAGAGAAGGATAACCTTTAGTCCTGCTCCATAAAATTTATCCCCTTCCTTACTGCGGAAACACGTCCACGGCATGGAAGGGGATTTTATTTTTAATATGGAACGTCAATAAAGGCCTCCGTTTATAGAAATGCATTCTCCGGTGATGTAGCCGGATTCTGCCGATGCAAGAAACGCCACAAGCGCGGCGACCTCTTCAGGTTCACCGAAGCGGTTCAGAGGGACAGTCTTCTTCAGCTGGGCCTCGTCAAGCCCGTCAGTCATCTCGGTACGGATAAATCCCGGAGCCACGGCATTGACAGTGACACCTTTTCGCCCGACCTCCTGGGCAAGTGCCTTTGTGGCAGCAATCAGGCCTCCTTTTGCCGCCGAATAATTGCACTGGCCCGGAAGCCCTTTCAAGCCGGACAACGATGCCATATTGATTATCCTGCCATGCCTTTTTACCAGCATAGGCTTCACAAGCAGCCTGGTGACATTGAAGAACCCTTCAAGTCCGGTCCCGAGGACACTGTCCCAGTCATTGTCTTCCATCCAAAGCAGCAGATTGTCCCTGCGTATTCCGGCATTGTTTACCAGCACCTCAATATATCCGTCCGGATGTTCCTGCATCCACCCCTCAAGCGCAGAAGCCGTCTGCATCCTGTCCCCGACATCGAAACGGAGCATCTCCCCGGACCCGCCGGCCGACTCAATCATATCCAAAGTGACTTGGGCCTGCTCCCGGTTGGAAATGTAATTCACAATCACATGATATCCTTCTTTTGCAAGCCTTACGCTCACGGCCCGTCCGATTCCGCGGCTGCCTCCTGTAACTAAAGCATATTTCATCCTTTCACAATTTATATTCAGTGCAGGCCTCCGGCATCTGTGCCATCAGCCTGCATCCGACAACTATTTCCAGTTTCTGATTATCAATGTAGAGTTCGTGCCTCCGAAGCCGAATGAATTTGACAGGAAAGTGTCAAACTGCCTGTCAATCCGTCCGGCAGGGATGTAAAGCATGGCAGAATCCTCGTCCGGATTCTCAAAATTAAGATTGCCTGCCACATAGCCGTTTTTCATCATAAGGATTGAGTAAATCACCTCACTGGCTCCCGCCATCCACATCTCATGGCCGGTCTGCGACTTGGTGCTTGTCACAGGTATCCTCCTGTCACCGAAAACGCTGTATATTGCCTTCGCCTCATTCGCATCACCTATCCTGGTCGAAGTGGCGTGCGCATTTATATATCCTATCTCATCCGGACCCAAGCAGGACATCCTCAGGGCCATTTCCAATGACCTTGCAGGCCCGTCCACATTGGGAGAAGATATATGCTCACCGTTTGATGAGAATCCATAGCCGAGCACCTCTGCGATAATGGGAGCACCTCTGCGCACTGCCGACTCATAGCTTTCTACAATGACCGTGGCAGCGCCTCCTCCCGGCACAAGCCCGTCCCTGTCCCTGTCAAAAGGCCTTGAAGCCCTGCATGGCTCATCCTCGCGGACAGAAAAAGCTGATATGCCGTCAAATGAGCAAACCGAATACGGATTGACTTCCTGCGCACCTCCGCAAATAACCATATCTTGCAAGCCCGCCCTTATAAGGGTAGCTGCAAGGCCTATTGCATGAGAGCCACTCGCACATGCACCCGAAACTGTAAGATTTATTCCCTTCAGCTTGAATATGCATGAGAGGTTCATGGTGACGGTAGAGTTCATGGACTGGAAAATCGCGCCCGAGCCGCACAGCATGGTGTCCTTTTTCTCACGCATCGTGTCAACAGCCTTAATGACAGGCTCAGCCGAACTGTCATTTCCATATAAGATTCCCACCTCATGCCTGTCAAGGTAATCCATATCAACCCCGGCATTATCAAGTGCCTGACGGGTAGCGCAATACGCATACTTGGCCTGTTCCGGCATATATGCCCTCTGCTGCCTTGGAAGAACTTTCTTCAAATCCGGCATAGGGACCATTCCGGTAAGCGCGCTCCTGAACCCCATCTCTTTCCTGACCGGGTCATAAACCACTCCAGACACGCCGTCATACAGCGACCTGTTCACCGACTCCAGGTCAGTACCGAGGCACGACCAGATTCCCATTCCAGTTATTACGACTCTATTTTCCATCAAATGCATATTCTAATGTTTTCTCAAATCTATGAATTTTACCGGCTTGCGGCTCTTGGCAGGGAAATTTACCGCCAATATCTCATCCTTCGGAAGCACAACGACCTCAGGAGCCACCCTTATCCTTGAACGGAACCTGTCCTTAAGGTCCTTCACAAGATTAAAATCATCTGCATGGCCATTCGTACTGATTTTCACCACGACCCTGTCCGTACCTGCCTCAGAATCGCTGACTTCCACTACATATCCGTCCACATAATCAGTATTGTCCAGGACATCATTGATGGCAGGCGGATAGAGAGTGGTGCCCTTAAGCTTTATCATATTGTTCTTACGGCCCGCAAGGGGAGTGAGCCTGTATGAATTCCTGCCGCACCGACACTGCTCCACACATTTGGCGGCCATATCACCGGTCCTGAACCTCAGAAGAGGCATTCCCTCCACACCGAGGGTAGTTATAACGATTTCACCTGTCTCACCGTCTTCAACAGGCAGGTCATCCTCACCGATGATTTCGACTATAATCAGCTCCGGATGCACATGGCCTCCCATACCATACCCGCACTCGGAAAACGTCGCTCCCATCTCGGTAGAAGAATATGTGGCGAACAGCTGCACATCCCATTTCTCCCTTATCTTGCTTCCGAGAAGATTCAGGCTGAAATCCCGGTTGCGCAGTCCCTCTCCGATTCCGATTATCCTCCTGATGCTGCTTGAGCGCCAGTCAATCCCGTTCTCCTCTGCATACTGCACCAGCTTCAGAATGAAAGACGGCACGCACATTATCGTATCAGGCTTAATCCTCCTTATGGTGTCCCACTGAAGTTCCGGTATTCCGTTTCCGACACGTATCACGCTCGCACCAAGCTCCCTGATTCCGAGAAAATATGCAAGCCCGGCCATGAAACGCTTGTCCAGCGTGGTCATAAGCTGCACAATGTCCCCGGGGCGCACCCCGGCACATGCAAACGACTTCTTTTCGTTATATGCAAGACGCTGCAGGTCCTTTTCCGTACACCCGAAAGTCACAGGGTCTCCCAAAGTACCTGACGTGGTTATGTAGTCCACAATCTTCTCTTTCGGACAGCACAGGAAGTCCTCATTGAAGAGCTGGAGGTCCTTCTTTTCCGTAAAAGGAATCTTTACGAAGTCTTCAATATGTCTTATCTTGGAGATGTCTATGCCGTAAGTGGAGAACATCCTCCGGTAATATGCGGAATGCTCCTCAAGATATTTGAGCGCAACCGCGAGCAGTTGCTCCTGATATGATTTTATCTCTTCAGGACTTCTGTATTCTATGTCTTCTTTATCTATCATAACTGAGTGGTTTTCATTGTATCCTTATCCGGACATGACTTTTCGGGCCATGTCTTGCCGGTTATGCTTCTGAATGCCGTCAGGGACGTCGCGGCAGCCCCGCAAAGGCCATGCAGTCCGGTGTCCTGTCCTGCAATGAATACATTGCCAAGACGCGTAAGGGGAGGGATGAACGCAAAAGGAAGGTCAGCACAGCTGCGTGACATTCCATACATCGCGCCCTCAAAAGTGCCGTACCAGTCCCTGACCGTAAGGGGAGAGGAGGAGAGAATCTCCGCGCAGGCATCCCTCAGCCCGGGAACCAGGCCCTCAATGCAGCCGAGCATCTTTTCTGTCATTGCGGCCTTCCATTCTCCATACCCTTCTCCACGCCGCCGTCCTTCTGTGCCGTCAAAACGCACGGCTGTCTGATAGTCCAAAGGTGACATTATTATCATCCTGTCTGCATGGACGCCCTGATTTTCCGACGGGGGAGTCATATACATCAGACTTGAAGGCCACTTGGGCGAATCTCCGGCAGCCGGATGCCATATCGAATCAATGTCCCGATGCCACCACATGGAGCGGTTTGCATATCTGACAGTCCCTCTCTTGAGCCGTATGAACACGACAAAGGCGGAAAAAGAGCCTGACATCCCGTCCAGCCTCCTGCGCATGACCCGGCTGAAACATTCCTGTCCGGCTACCGCCGAAAGCTGCCTCAGTCCGCAGGCCCACAGGAAAATGTCAGAAACATATTCATTTCCCTTTTCCGTGGCCACACTGACGGCACGGCCTGCATCCGTATGCAAAGACGTGACTCTTTCTCCGCATACGACACGTCCTCCCGCACCGGCAATTATCCCGCAAAGTTCCTTCACCAAAGAAGCAGGCCCTCCGTCAAGACGTCCCGCCCCTTCAATATAAAGGGCATTTATGACAGCGTGCACATATGCGGGAGTCCTTCCGGCCACCGCCCCGCTCATTAAATTCAGATAACCGAGCAGCGCCATGAGACGCGGGTCCGTGATATATGAGGCCACAAATTCATCTGCCGGCATGCCTGCCTTGCCGCCGTTTATATCCGGCATAGCAGAAAATGCTGCTCTCCCAAAATTTCCGGGCACTCCTGATGAATCTCCGAAAGCTTCCCCGAAGGTCTCCCCGACAAGCGGAACAGACGCATAAATGCGGAAGATTTCCTCCACATAGGCCCTAATGCCTTCCGACTCTTTAGGAAACTCCCCGGACA
>OFFJ01001190.1_pt1 | contig 19780 bp, 21 predicted proteins | sample 1521261 | NCBI WGS metagenome assembly OFFJ01 (sample SAMEA3504122, study PRJEB24116) | mouse gut metagenome | biome: mouse gut; feature: mouse-associated habitat; material: faeces | place: Denmark | collected 2011 | reverse complement strand
TTCCTGGCTGGAGATTATCCTGGGAAGCGTGGACAAGGCATCCGCCGAGAGCCGGAAGACGGTCAAGGAAAAAGCCGGACAACATATTTTCCAGGCCGTTATCCGGATTGGGGTCTCGGGTAAGGACAAAATCCTCCGCCTACGTGGCTTAAGCAGTGCCCTTAAGGTGCTGGAGTCTGCTGGTGTACGTATCCATGAGGAAACCGAGAATCCGGTACGTCTTAATACTGCTCATGTGCCCTGGCATTTCCCCCTGCAGCTGTCCGTCAAGGAGCTCACCAACTTCCTCATGCTCCCGGCGGGTGAGGAGGAACTGCCAGGAACAGCCGGGCTACATCCAAAGCTGACTTTGCCACCAGCATGGTATAAAAGCCCGACCGGAAGACAAACCGACCGCAGCTTTGCTGCCAGTATGGATGTGGCAGCCCAAAAGAAGCTGAGCATTTCTCCTAGAGACAGTTTAGAACATACCCACCTAATCGGGCCAACAGGAAGCGGCAAGTCTACCGCCATGCAGCACCTGATTCTGGCAGACATAAACGCCGGGAGAAGCGTGCTGGTTTTAGATCCAAAAGCAGATTTAGTGCGTGATGTTTTGGAACGGATTCCAGAGGAGCGTATCGGAGACGTGGTCATTATTGACCCATCTGATCCTTGCCCCTGTGGGTTTAACCCACTGGCGTTTAAGGATTATGGCAGCCCCTCGCTGATTGCTGATGCAATCCTTTCTGTCCTTAAAGAGATATTCATCGACAGTTGGGGGATCTATACGCAAGATGTATTAACTAGCACACTTTTGACGCTTGTAGAAACAGAAAATGCTACCCTTTTATGGCTATTACCGTTACTGACAGATGAGAACTTTCGGCGCAAAATTACCAGCAAAGTCAAAGACCGTGTAGCTTTACGCCCCTTTTGGGAACAGTTTGAGGCACTGCGCGATACAGAGAAAAGGCAGCAAATTAGTCCTGTTCTCAATAAGCTCAGACAGCTGACTTTACGACCGGGTCTTCGGAATATCTTAGGTCAGGCAAAACCAAAGTTTTCTCTTACCGATTTATTTTACAAACGCCGGATTGTATTAGTTTCTTTAAATAAAGGTATTACTGGCGGGGAGACCAGCAGGCTCATTGGTAGTCTGATTGTCGGCTTGACATGGACACTGGCGCTGTCGCGGGCAGGTATTCCAGCCGAGAAACGCCATATTGTTTCCATATTCATAGATGAGCTGCAGGATTATCTGTCGTTACCTACAGATTTATCTGACGCATTAGCGCAGGCGAGAGGCTTGGGGGGCGGGCTGACACTGGCACACCAATACCGCGACCAACTGCCGATGGGTATCCGCTCCGGGGTTGATGCTAACGCCAGAAATAAAATCGTGTTCGGATTAAACAGTAAAGATGCTAAAGACATGGCAGCAATGGCACCGGAACTCACAGCCGAGGATTTTATGGCTCTGCCCCGTTACCAGATTTATACTTCGTTCCAGTCTGGAGGCAAGAACACTGGCTGGGTACAAGGCAGAACCCTGCCGCCACCGCCAGCTTTGCGGGATGCCGCCGAGCTTAAAGCACGGAGCCAGGCCGCCTACGGCATCCCACCGGAACAGACCGAGGAGGAATACCTCAGCATATTCACCACAAATAACAGAAACGCCGAGGAGAACCCCGGCGACATTAACATCGGGAGGAGGAAAAGACCATGACGAACCGACTGACGAACGGCGGCGGCAAACCACAAGCGGAAAACGCGGGGATAAAGGGCTTTGCGCGGTTTAACGTCCGAGATTCCTTTAGCGTACCCGCTTCGGATCCCCCTGCCGTGGGCGGCACCCCTGATACTGACAGCCAAACATCACAGCGTGTGTCCAAAAGACGGTTGCTGGAAATCGACAGTCGTCTGGGGGAGCGCGACCGGGAGCTGCTTGGCGTGGTACAGCAATACCGATATTTGATGACCGGGCAGATACAACGACTCGTATTTACAGAAGCTGCCAACTCTTCTGCCGGGCTTAGGGCTACCAATCGTAATCTCAAAAAATTATATGAATTTGGACTCATTAACCGTCTGTCCCGGAGGATTGGTGGAGTACGGGCAGGATCGAGTTCCCTCATCTGGTATCTGACCCACGCTGGAGAAAGGTTACTTCGTTTAAGCAATAATGAGACGCATCCCATACGGCGTTTCTTCGAACCCAGCCCCCACTATTTGGCCCATTCGTTAGCCGTTGCGGAAACTGCCATCCAGCTCATGGAGATCTGCCGCAAAAACGGGCCGCAGATTACCGCTTTGCAGTTAGAACCGGAATGCTGGCGGGCGTATAGCAGCGCCGGGGTGTCATGCTCCCTCAAGCCGGATTTATATGCGGTAACTGTGACAGAAGAATATGAAGACCGCTATTTTATCGAGGTGGACCTCGATACTGAATCCCCTGCAAAGATTATAGAAAAGTGCCAGAAGTACCACACGTACTACCGCTCAGGTTTAGAGCAGGAAGCATCAGAGATGTTCCCGCTCACAGTCTGGATCGTACCGAGCGCCGCCCGGAAAGAAAAACTTATCCGGCATCTCAAGGAGGCTTTTGACAAACAGGCAAGGCTGTTCGCGGTGATCGCCTGCGATGAGCTGGAGCGTCTCATTCTGGAGGGGGGTGACCGGGAGACTCTGTGTTAGGAAATACTGTCCGGCCTGTAGCCCAGCCATGCTGCGGCAGGAGAAACATCAGTGGGATCTGCGGATAATTATCCACATCAACGTTTAACTTTGGAGAATTATATATGGAAAGAAAATTTTCAATCAGTGAGGCCATCATATTGTTAGGCCGGATATCTTTGATTGAAGAAGACATAAACAAACTGATCAGCCAGTGTGCGGGCAGCGAATATGAGAATGTCAATGCGGTATGGGATATACTGCCCCATAAGGAATGTGTGGCGGTAACATCCCACACTACGGCAGACATCACTTTCGACAGTTATTATCTGGCCGAAGCTATGCTGGGGATCATCTGCAAGGCGGCTGACCTTAATGAGCCGGAAACAGCCAGAAAGGCCGAAAAAATATTTGTCCGGTTAAGAAAAATACAAGAAGAAATAAATGACAGGGAATAATTATCCGGCAGGATAACGCCGGCTGTTCTCCGGGCTGTATGTATGGCTGAGCCACAGGCCGGACACAGCTGTGGCAGAGTTCCAAAACCTGACAATATACCAATAACATTTTTAACCACAGAAAGGAGGCCAGCCTATGGCACAAGAAGCTACTATTAAGTTCTTTGACATGTTCGCCGGCATCGGCGGATTCCGCGCCGGGCTGGAACGGGCCGGAGGGTTTTCCTGCATCGGCCATTCAGAAATCGACAAACATGCCCACAGGGCCTACCAAAACTTATACACCATTGATTCAGAGGAGGTTTTCTATGAAAACGCAAAAACCATCAATGCAGAAGAAATGCCAGACTTCGACCTGCTCTGCGCCGGGTTCCCCTGCCAGAGTTTCTCCGTTGCCGGAAAGCGCCGTGGCTTTAAAGATGCAAGAGGAACGCTCTTTTTTGACATCGCGCGTGTCCTTAAGGCCAAACAGCCTGCGTTTTTTCTACTTGAAAACGTTCCCGGCCTGCTTAGCCATGACGAGGGGCGGACATTTACGGCCATCATCAGCACGCTATCAGAACTGGGGTACGGCGTGGAATGGCAGGTGCTTAACAGCAAGCATTTTGGAGTCCCGCAGTCACGCAGGCGGCTGTATATTGTCGGATATATTGACCCAAAATGTGCCGGAAAAATATTACCTCTCCCAGAAACAGGCGGAAAAGCTCTTATACAAATCACCGGCGGGGCACAAGGGGAAAGAATCTATGACCCCTCTGGCATCGCCTGCACCCAGCTCGCCAGCTCCGGCGGAGGCGGCGGGAAAACCGGGCTGTACCTCGTGAGCTGCAGCAGACGCGGGGTAGTCTCGGACGCACGTGATTCCACCCGCACCCTCACTGCCAGCTATTCCAAAGGCATAAGCTCAAGCCATGCGCGTGACGGCGTCCTCCTGGTCAAGGAAGCCACCATGCGCGGGTATAGCGAAGCAGGGCCGGGCGATTCGGTGGACACTTCCTATGCCGGGCAGAACCAAAAACGCGCGCGTGTAGGGCACGGCATCGCCCATACCATTACCACGAATGCAGACAAAGCCGTGGTTGGTACGGACATGAGAATCCGCCGCCTCACCCCACGGGAGTGCCTGCGGCTGCAGGGGTTTCCTGACGGGCAGATTGACCGGCTGCTGGCCGTGACTTCCGACACCCAGGCTTATAAACAGGCCGGCAACGCCGTGACCGTCAATGTGATCCATGCCCTTGGCCTGCGCATCAAAGCCGCATACACGGCAGGCGCGGGAGCCGGGGCAGAAAAGGGGGCGGCATGACAGAAAAGAAAAAACGCGGGCGGCCAATGTCTTCGCATGACGTATCCGTCACGCCAGAGTTCCGAGAGACGCCGGATATTGAGAAATTGGGCCGGGTGCTGCTCTCCGTTGCGACCAGCCTGACCGGGGCTGATGGCAGGGCAAGCCCTGCGCCAAAGGGCATTTCTGCAAAAAATCTTTTTCGCCAAAAAAGGAAGGGGGATGCCATGACATAGCCATTTACGGTTTTATATCCCCCATATAGGCATAATGGGCAGCCGCACAAATATTATCTGTTTCCTAAAAAAGATAATTTGGGCGCTGCCGGAAAGGAGGCTTTAGGAAAAATAGCAAGTAACATAAAAACCAAGTAAACATTGCGGCATGGTGCGCAGCCAGGTTCGGGGCGCGCCATGGCCGCCCCCGTTCTGCGCCCCAAAAACCGCAAGAAAGGAGGGCAAATGTTTACGAAAAGATTCGGTCTGGAAATCGAGTTTACCGGGATCACCCGGCAGAAAGCAGCAGAAACCGCCGCACATTATCTGAACGGCACGGTCGATGTTGCCGGGGATTATTATGACACTCACAGGATAACGGCCCCAGACGGCAGAATTTGGAAAGTCATGTATGACGGCAGCATCCACTGCCAGAAAAAGGAGGGGCGAAGAGCCATGCCCGCCGACAGCAGTTATAGTGTGGAGCTGGTCAGCCCCATCCTGCGCTACCGGGAAGACATTGGCCAGATACAGGCCCTGGCGCGGAGGCTCCGCAAAGCCGGGGGATTCGCCAACAAGTCCTGCGGCATCCATATTCATCTGGATGGTTCTGACCACACGCCGAGAAGTATCCGTAACTTCGTCAACATTATCTACGCGCACAACGACCTGCTCTACAAGTCATTGCAGATTGCGCCGGAACGGATGCGCTATTGCAAGAAAATGGACGCGATTCTCGTAGGGCGGATGAATGAGGTGAAACCAAAAACACTGAAGCAGATAGAGTCCATCTGGTATGAGAACTATACGGGAAGTCGCAACGGCCATTACCATCAAAGCCGTTATCATTTCCTCAACCTACACAGCTTTTTTCACGGCAACCATACGGTGGAGCTCCGGGGGTTCAACAGCACGCTCCATGCCGGGAAAATCCGTGCCTACATTGTGCTGGCACTTGCCCTGAACCACCAGGCTCTGACACAGAAAAGCGCCAGCAGCCGCAAAGTTCAGGAAGAAAATGAAAAGTTTGCCATGCGTGTGTGGCTCAACCGTATCGGATTCATCGGTGAGGAGTTCAAGAGCTGCCGGGAGCATCTGTACCAGCATCTGGATGGAAACGCCGCCTGGCGGTATGGTTCCAAAGAGAATGTCAGAAGCCACATCAACACAAGAAATACCGGAAATGGAGGGCAAAACGTATGAGAAAAAACAATAACCCAACAAAAGACAGATTCTATATCGCCTATGGTTCTAATCTTAACTTAGAACAGATGGCAAGGCGCTGCCCGACAGCCAGAGTTGTTAAAGCGTCCTTTCTGCATAACCATCGTTTAATGTTCAGGGGGAAAAGCACTGCGGCAGCAACAGTAGAAGAACATAGGGGAAATAAAGTGCCGGTACTGATCTGGCAGTTACAGCCAAGTGATGAGTGCAGCCTCGATGTTTATGAGGGTTATCCCCATCTTTATCGCAAAGAAACACTCAGGGTAACGGTAAACGGCAAACGGGTGCAGGCAATGGTTTATATTATGAACGAATCTCTGCATCCTTACGGTACGCCATCCACCAGCTATTTTGAGACAATCCGGCAAGGCTATGAGGATTCTGGCTTTGATACCAGTATTCTGCGCCACGCTGTACTTGATTCGGTATGGGAGGCATACCTGGCAGAAAAGTATTCGAGGGGAGGTGAAACCCATGACCGAAACCATTAAACGACAGATTGAGGCCATCCGCAAAAGCGGGGAGACCAATATGCTGGACACCCGCATGGTACAGTGGATCGCCAACCGTGAAAACTACTTCGAGTTAGTCATTTATCTGGAAGAACACCGGGATGAATATGTAAATTACATCTTCACCGGCAAAGCCCCAGAAGAAAAATGACGCATATTACACCATATCGTACAAGAAAAACAAGAATTGCTGGAATCCGCGATCTGAGTGATAGATGTGTGTAGCAAAAAGAAAGGAGCAAAAACATGAACGAGAAGTACAATTACAACCTCCACGGCAGCGGCAGGAAGCCACTGGTCGAAGCCATCAGCCAGATACTGGATCGGCCCGCCGTCTACCAGGGCGCGCCCAGCTTCTCTTACATAATTGGCGATTATACCGTAGACCGGAACGGCACGCTGTCATACGGCAGCAATATCCACCCCGATTTTGCGGCAGTGCTCGTCAGCGATTTGCGGGAACGGGGCTTTATCGCAGAAAGGGTGGCCATAGACGGCATAGCCGAAGCATCTGCCGTTGATGAGAACGTGCATGATGCAGGGTCAGATACCGACGCACCGGGTAAGCTGACGGTCGAGATCCCTGACACGGGCTTCACCCCCACATCACGGGAGAATCTAAAGAAAATCGTCGCCAGCAAAGCAACCCTCCTAAAACAAGCCCTGGGGACAGACGAACTGCCCATTATTGAGATTGACGGCAAAGTCTCCTTCCCGTGGTTCACCCTCCATAATATTGACGGTGAAACCGATGCCTATAACCGCTTAATTACAGCCATCTGCAATATGGCAAAGCGCCAGAAGCGGGTAACGGCAACGGATAGGCCAGAAGAAAATGCCAAATACGGCATGCGGCTATTCTTAATCCGCTTAGGGTTTATCGGCGATGAATACAAAACCGCCCGCAAAATCCTGCTAAGAGACCTCAGTGGCAACGGCAGCTGGAAGTCCGGGCACAGGCCAGAATGCAGTGCAGAGGCCATGACCCCGCCAGACCCGGCGGGGGGGCGGCGGCGCCAACAAGACAGGAGCTTACATCCCCACTGGAAGAGCTAGATACAAAAGGTGATTCGCCACAAAAAGAAGCCGAAGGAGGTGAGGCTTATGGTAAATAAAAATTTACCCAACCAACGCGCCGTGGAGCGGGTACGGAAAATGTACCCCAAAGGCACGCGAGTGGAACTGGTCCATATGGATGACCCTTACAGCCAGCTTAAACCCGGCAACAAAGGCACAGTCCGTTTGGTTGACGATACAGGAACGGTGTTCGTGGACTGGGACTGCGGTTCCGGGCTTGGCATCGTGTACGGTGTTGACCAGGTGAAAAAATTGTAGCACATTAACGGGGGCCTCTTGGGCCCCCTGAATTCTACGGCGGGCATGCCGCCATGACGGCTCCTTTTATATGAAAATAACCCTTGCTTTCTGTGGCAATGTGAGTGATAGATGTAAAGGGGGCGCCAAGAACGGAGGTATTATGAAAGAGATCACGAAAATAGAGGGCAAAAAAGGCGCACGGGCCATCAAACGTAAACGTGTCGCAGCGTATGCGCGCGTATCCAACGGCAAGGACGCCATGCTGCATTCCCTCTCCGCACAGATCAGCTACTATAACAATTATATCGGCAGCAGGGGCGACTGGGAGCTGGCCGGGATTTATGCTGACGAAGCCATGACCGGCACCAAAGAGGACCGGCCGCAATTCCAAAAAATGCTGGCAGACTGCCGCTCCGGGAGGATTGACATGGTAATTACCAAGTCCCTCACCCGGCTGGCGCGCAATACCGTGACATTGCTGGAGACCGTCCGCGAGCTGAAATCACTGGAGGTTGACATTTATTTTGAGAAAGAAAATATCCATACCATAGGCACGGAAGGCGAGCTGATGCTGACGCTGCTGGCTTCGTTTGCCCAGGAGGAAAGCCGCTCGGTTTCCGAGAACCAGAAGTGGCGCATCCGCAAGCTTTTTGAGCAGGGGCAGGCCACGGGCGGCAACGCGTTGGGCTACCGCTTCCAGGACGGGACATTCCAGATCGTCCCGGAAGAAGCGGAGACCGTGCGCCAGATATTCGAAGACTTCCTTTCCGGGATGGGCATCAACGCCATCACGAAGAAGCTGAACCGCACAGGCATCCCTGCAAAACGCGGGGGCTCATGGGGCGAAACTTCCGTCAGCAACATCTTACACAATGAAAAATACACGGGCGACCTCCTTTTGCAGAAATATTACCACCTGGACCATATCAGCAAAAAGAATGTCAGAAACCGTGGGGAGCTGCCGCAGTACTTCGTGGAAAACAGCCATGCCCCCATCATAAGCCGGGAGGCTTTTGAGCAGACGCAACGGGAGCTGGAACGCCGGATGCAGAAGTTCGGCATTTCCAGGAAGCCGCATGGCACAACCCTGTTCACGGGCCTGATCCGCTGCGGGATATGCGGCAGAAATTTCCGCCATAAGACTGCCAACTCCGGGAAGAGATGCAGCAATCCCGTGTGGCGCTGCAGCACATTCAACAGCCGAGGCAAAAATGCCTGCCCCGCACAGCAGATCCCGGAAAGCATTTTAATCGCCAAGACGGCGGAAATATTAGGCGTAACGGATTTTGACCGGGAAATGCTTGTGGCGCAAATTAAAGAGATACGGGTACCACAGCGTTTCCGCTTAATCTACATATTCCATGACGGGCGCCGGGAAGAAGTGGCCTGGCGGCACAAATCCCGCCGGGAAAGCTGGACGCCCGAGATGAAACAAAAAGCACGTGAGAACGCCCTGCGGCAGGCGGAAAGGAGGAAGAAATGCCAGGAACAAGAATCGTCCATAAAATAGAGGGCAGGAACAGCCTGCGCCCGTCCGCGCCGGACGCCGCAGTACGGAAAAAACGCGTGGCGGCTTACGCCCGCGTGTCCACGGACTCGGATGAGCAGCTTTCCAGCTACGAAGCGCAGGTGGGTTTCTATACGCAGCACATCAAAAACAACCCTGAATGGGAGTTCGTCAACGTCTATACGGACGAAGGCATCTCCGGCACCAATACAAGGAAGCGGGAGGGGTTCAACCGGATGGTGGCCGACGCAATGGACGGCAAAATTGACCTGATCCTGACCAAGTCCATCAGCCGCTTTGCCCGCAATACAGTGGATACCCTGACGACCGTCCGCAAGCTGAAAGAGAAAGGCGTGGAAGTATATTTTGAGAAGGAAAACATCTACACCTTAGACGCCAAGGGCGAGGTCATGATCACGATTATGGGCAGCCTGGCCCAGGAAGAAAGCCGCTCCATCTCAGAAAATGTAACCTGGGGGAAGCGCCGCAGCATGGAGGAGGGCAGATTTTCCCTTGCCTATAAATTTTTCCTCGGCTACAAAAAAGGCGAAGACGGCATCCTGGAGATCGTGGAGGAAGAAGCTGAAATTGTGCGCGGCATCTACCAGTCATTCCTGGAAGGCAAGACGGCACGCGCAATAGCCGACGGCCTTACCGGGCGGGGGATCCCTACACCAAAGGGCAAAGAGAAATGGAGCGTCTCGACAATTATGAGCATCCTCCAAAATGAGAAATACAAGGGCGACGCCCTGCTCCAGAAAACCTATGTCGCGGATTTTTTGACTAAGCGCGTCAAGAAAAACTGCGGCGAAATACCCCAATATTATATTAAAGGCTCCCATCCGGCGATCATCGACCCGGCGACCTTCGACCTGGTGCAGGAAGAGATTGAACGGCGGCGGCCGGAGCGCCATAAGCTGCACCGCAGCAGCCCGTTCACGGCAAAGATCGTCTGCGGGGACTGCGGCGGCTATTATGGCCGGAAAGTCTGGCACAGCAACAGCAAACACCGTAAAGTTGTCTGGCGCTGCAACCAGAAATACGAAGAAGAAACCGCCTGCTCCACCCCTAACCTGGAGGAGCCCGCCATTGAAGCGGCCTTCATACAGACATTTAACCGAATGCTGGGTGACAAGGAGCAGCATATCGCCCGGTTTGAGAAAATGCTGCCGCTGCTTGCCGATACCAGCAGGCTGGAAGGCCGGCTGGCCGAGGCCGAGAAGAAACACGGCGCCCTGATGAACAGCCTGCGCCTTTATATGGAAGAAAACACGAGGCAAATCCAGGACCAGGAAGAATATAACCGCCACTTTTCTGAGCTTGACGCGCAATGCAAAAAGGCGGAGGAAGAAATTGGGGCGATCCAAAAAGAAATTCTGCAGCAATCCGGCAGGAAGGAGCAAATCCGCCGCTGCCTGAATGAGCTGCGGGAATGCGGGGATATTTTGGAGGAATTTGACCCTAGCTTATGGAACACCGTAATCGAATCCGTGACGGTTTATAATGATAATAAACTGGTGTTCCGGTTCTGGGATGGGACGGAAATTCCAATCCGGATGCCGGAAAAACAAAAATAACCAAAACAGTATAATAGCACTTTAACCATGCACAGATTAATCTGTGAGCAACTTAATAACGAAAAGCCTGCGGACATCCCGCGGGCTTTTTTGCCGCGCACCACCGCCCTGGCAAAACCGATGCCGGTAAGGCTTTATGGGTTAAAGACATTCGATATGAATGAAGGTCTTAGGGACGCCGCAAATAGCAATGCATAGGCCGCTTTTTATGTTGTGGTATGGAATCCGGCACGCCGGCCTTTTATTCTTTGATAGAATAGTATGCGTCGGTGCAAGTGGGTGCATTACCCCGATCAGCAATCAGACTTATTTTATAATCGTGTAAAAACATGGTGCAGGGGCGATCTTGTGTATCAACGGTGACGTCTACACACAGTTAAAGCACGCCCTCTTAAAGCTGTCGGAAGCCTGGGATTTTTCCTTTTCCGCATATCCGGCGGCTCCAACGTCCTGCTTGCCAATCCACTCTCCCGACCTCTCATCTTTGATTTCCACTATGCAGTAAAGATTTCCGTCAATGCTCTGATGGCTCCTCTTCCAGCCAAATGCGCCGAACGTCTCATCCAATATCCGCTGATCCACCCTCGCATCCTTATACAAAAGAAGTCTTACGCCCTTCTCGCTTACTGCCGCCGCACGGCATTCTATTTCATCTGCCCGCAGCAGACGTATTGTCGGAACATTCATATTCTCCATGCCTCCCTCTACGCCGCCTTAACCTGAAATTTCCGTGAAACGGATTCTTTCGCATAGTCCTTATAAAGCTGCGGGTTCTCCTGCTTAAAAAGCTTCGTGTCCAGCCGGAAGCTTTTCACATTGCTCCATGATATTCTATATCTTTCGCTGAAAGCCTTCTCGTTTTCCTTCATAAACATCTTAATTTCCTGCTCAATGCGGCTCTGCTCGCATTGAAGCTTTTCTATCTGCGCCAAAATTTCCATTCTCCGATCTAACTTCTCATCAAATCCGACCAGCTCTATGCTGCTGCCTGTTTCCACCATGCAAAAATAACGGTTTAACGCCTCTCCGCACATCTTAGAGCCGTCCGGCTCCGGCATCCGGCCAGCCATGACATATTTCTCCCAGAAATCCTTTTCCGCCTCTACCAGCCTGCGAACAACGTCATCGTCCCATTCCAGCTTATGATAGACAAATTCCTTTCCAAGAATGACCGCGGCAAGATACCATGCCCGCCTGCCCGTCACCGCCATGTAATGATAGCACTGCATGGCGTAATGAAGCGGAATCTTGCCGTCCTTCCACTTGTCGGCATTGTATGCGCTCGCCGTCTTGCATTCCAGCCCCGCATCCTCCCCGACGACCAGACGGTCCACATCCGCAATCATAAACGGATGCTCCACGCTCCGGTACAAATAATTGGAACGGCGCGCCTTCAAACCCGTCGCCTCCATAAAACGCTGCGCCACATAGTCCTCAAGGTCCGCTCCCTGCCGCATAGCCTCGTTGTCCTGCTCCTCCACTTCTTTGCCTGTTTTGTCATAAAACAGCTTAATCAGGTTTCCATATGGATTCAAGCCGCAGACTGTCCCTGCGTCCGAGCCGCCTATTCCTGTCTTTCTAAGGGTCAGCCATTCTTTCTTTTCCATGCCGGCCGTTGATATTTTTTCGTACATATGCTTTTCTCCTCCTTTTCCTGAAAAGGACGGGCGAAGGTATGCGTCTTTCCTGCCCGCCCTTCCTCCTGTTATGCAGCGCATGCCATCTGGTACGCTTTGTCAATGAGCGGATTCCCCTCTACTGTCTTAAGGAAGAGGTTCTCCCTGTAATTTCTCGTCTTGCGTATCGGCTCCGCATGGGTGGCGAAATCAGAAACCGCATTCACGAAACGGTATCCATTCTTTCCCATGTCCCGCAAGTCCGGGGCGTCAAAGTACCTTGCCTTCATGTCCCCAAGCAGGGCGAGGTTGTTTTTCCTCTGCGCCGCCGTCATGTCCGCCGTAACCGGAAAGAACTCTGACATATATTCCATAGCCTTCTTGTCCGTCAGACGCCTCCGCGCTAATTCGTCCACGCCTTTTCCAAGCTCTTTCATATACTGCTCCGCAAATTGAAGCGTCGTCCGCGCGTCGTCAATCCTGTCTAAGATATTTGACGTGTGCTTCGTCATCCATGTGCGCTTCGCCGTGCGGAATGCAAGGTTTAACGTGTTCTGGCAGACAACGCGCACTGGCGTCATAGCCGCCTTAATGGAACAGCTCCCGTCATGGGAATTCATAATGACAAAGTAAGGCTCCACTTCGTCCCCCGCGATAATGAACCGCTGCGGAAGCCTCGCAAGCAGGAACGTCCTTCTGCCTCCCTGCAACGCCCCCGCCGTCTCATACCGGACCCCGCCTCCAAGAAGCTCGTCCGTGAAGGCGAACGCCTCCTCATTCTGCACGACCTGGTAACGGTCGCTCACAATTCCCAGAACGCTCTGGTCAAAGTCCCTGACGTTCGCCTTATAACCGGAAACCAAAACGCCGTCGGACGTGCATACATCCTTCTGCTCCACTTTCCAGTCCAGCCCGGCAAGGCGCAGGGCTTCCTCTGAATTTGGGCATTCCTCCACGACCGTCCCGATCCCATGCCAGGGCTTTACCCTTACGGAAAACATTGTCTCAACATCTGCCGGCATCCTTATCTCCTCCTTTCCAGCCGCACCGCAATCCAGATGACTGCATTGGCCGCCGCTTTTCCTACAAGCTTCAAAATCTTAATTCCTGTCTGCATGATAAAATCCTCCTTGTTTTTGCGCGCAGTTACGTTGCCTTTTGGCATCCATAATGCACTGGTTAATTTGTTACAAAAGAATAATATATCAACGCTTCGCTTCTGTTTGCGGATTTGTACGCTCCGTGGGGACATAAAAAAAGACCGCCATTTCTGACAGTCTTTTTTATGTGATGATTTTTTACTTTTTGATTTTAATGCTCTTTTTTCCGCTCCATTTTCCATAATACAGCGTACCGTCTATGCGTTTATATGTCCTCGCCCTCACATAATACGTTTTCTTCATCTTAAGTTTTTTGAGCGTGATGGAGCCGCCCTTCTTTTTCATGCTCTTTGCTCCTTTAAAATTCTTTTTCAAGCCGTACTGTATCTGGTATCCGTCACAGTCCGAAAGCCCGCTTAGTTTCAGCTTGACGCTTCTGGTCTTTACATTTTTCGCGCTCTTTATCTTAGCCTTGACAGATTTCGCTATGCGGATTTGATCCGCTTCGCTCAAATTGCCGTCGGAATCATTTGATCCGCCTGGTTTCTGGGCAGTCCCGCCAGTCCCCGGCTGTTCTTTTTTCTTCCACTGCGCATATACGGTTATGTCTGACGTGACTTTTGTATTCTGCGTTACCGCTGCGCCTCCGGCTGGCAGAGTAAACCATCCCGTCAGGTCATACCCGCTCCGTTCCGCCATCGGTAACGTCCCAATCTCCTTCCCTTCTTCCCTTTTTCTGCTTGCCTCGCTTAAAATTTTTCCTCCGTTTGCATGGAAAGTTATCGTGTATGTCTTTTTTCCCGGGGACGGCGGGGTGACTTCCGAGCCAGACGCAGGATTCACGGTAACAGTGATCTCCTTACTGGCCGCCCTGTATCGCTCTGTCTCAGATGCCGTGATAGTAATCTTTGCCATTCCGGCTCCTTCGATCACTACGATTCCGTCTTCGGAGACGCTCGCCACGGAAACGTTGTCGACCTGATACGTCAGGATTCCGTCTCCGCTTGTCTCCGCTCCGATAAGGAATGCCCTGTCTCCAACCGTCTTCGTAAAATCCGAAGCTGTGATAATCTGCTCCTGTTTCTCCATTTCTCCATTTTCATCCGTCAAAACATAATGGATTCCATTTTCTACCGCATATTGATGCGCCCATGTGCCCTTTTTACAATGTATTGCTAACTCTGTGCAATCTCCAAAAATATTTCCTTCCCCATCTGTGGATGTTACGCTTTCTGGAATCTCTATGGATGAAAGCTTTGTACAGCCTAAGAACGCATTTTCGTCAATAATTTCCGTTCTGTCCGTTATCTGGGCCTCTGTTTTTCCGGCCGGGCAGCAGATAAGACGTTTAAAGTCTTTGTCATATAGGCATCCATCATCGCTGCTGTACGTTTCATTCTCCCACACAGAGATTAATTCAAGATTTGGGCAGTCCCAAAAAGCATTCCTCCCTATCTCCCTGACATTTGAACCGACTATTATCTTGTTCAAAAACCGCAATCCAGAGCAGGCATTGTCCGCTATGGAAACCACATTGCAGACAGCGCCCTTAACCGTTATTGTATCAGGCATTTTCAGCGCATATCCTTCCGCATCTCCCCCGTTTTCTATATACCCGTCTTCACTTTCAAGCTGATTAAGGCGCGCTTCTAAAGGGTGCAGGGAAACCACTTCATACTCTCCCCTCATCATTATTACAGTGTCACCTAACTGAACCTCCTCTGACGACGCAGAATTTACGGTAACGGTGATCTCTTTCTTTGCTGCTTTATATCGTTCTGTCTCGGATGCCGTCACAGTGATCGTTGCCGTTCCGGCGTTCTTGATAACGGCAACGCCTTCCTGCGTCATATAAACAACGGCTTCGTTGCTGCTTGCATACGACAATGCCCCATCCCCGTCCGTTGATGCCTGAATGAAAAAGGGATCATCGCCGACCTTCTTCGTAAAATTGGATGCCTCGATGTTCTGCGCCCGCTTCCTGGACTCTGTCAGTTGGTAAGGTATTCCGTTTTTTATAGCGTAGGATTTTGCTTCAGAGCCTTCCACGCAAAGGATACTCAGCTTTCCACATCCTTCAAATGCTCCATCCAGTATCGTCTCTACTGATTCCGGTATGTAAATGCTGCTTAACTGCACGCAGTTTCGAAAAACATCATAATATATCTCGTCAATCCCCTCTGGCAGTTCCAGTCTTTCCAAACTGCTGCAGCCTTCAAATGCCCGCCTCTCTATCGAACGCAAGCTGTCCGGCAAGCCGACATGAATCAAATTTTTACAGTTACGAAACGCATCGTAATTTATCTCGATCACTCCGTCCGGAATCGTGACGCTGCCGCTTTTTCCTTCCGGGCAGCAAAACAAACCTGAAGGAGCGCCGTCTGTATTGGCAAGAAACAACATTCCATCTATGGAACAATACCTCTTATTTTGGCTGTCCACCGTTATTTCAGAAAGATTTCCGCAGTTGTAAAATGTAGTTCCAAGCCTATAATAATCCTCACTGTCATCAATATGGGACACGCTCTTTGAAATTTTGACGCATTCCAGATAAATGCAATCTGAAAATGAGTTGATCACTATCCTTTCCACTCCGTCCGGGATCTCCACTCTGCCTTTTTTCCCCGGAGGGCAGCGTAATAATCTTGACATATCCTTGCTGTACAGGATTCCGTTCCATGAAGTGTATGCCCTGTTACCGGCATCTATCGTAATCATTTCCAGATTGTTGCACCCGGATAACGTTTCACCGTAACCATCATCATCCATACCTCCGAAAAAATCAACCATATCTTTCCCGATTGTAATCTCGGTTATCTCCTCGCAATTATGAAACGCTCCATATGAAATTGACCTGACGCCATCCGGAATCTCTACGATTCCTTTCTTTTTGGCCGGGCAGCGTATTAACTCTCCCGTATTATATAATATGCCATTTTCAGAAGTATATTTCGTATTTCCTTCTTTGACTGCAAATTCTGTCAGATTCCTGCAATTTTAAAAAGCATATTGAGATATAGAAGAAACATTCTCTGGCACTTCCACCCTTCCCGCTTTTCCCGGAGGGCAACACTGTAAAGTCAAAGTATTACTGAATGTATCTTTGGAATACAGCATACCCTCTTGTGAACAATACGTCGAGTTGCCAGCATTTACAACAATCTCCGTCAGACTCCTGCAATTGGAAAACCCGCTTCCCATCAATTTTCCAAGCATAATCCTTATCTCTGTAACGCTTACCGGAATTGTCATGCTCTCCAATTTGGAACACTGATTAAATGCGCCGGTTTCTATTGTCTCAATCCCGTCCGCCACGACCATTCTTCCGGTTTTCCCCGCAGAGCAGACAAGCAATTCCGTCTTATCCTGATTGCATAGAACTCCGTCAACGGAGCTGTAATGCGCATTGCCAGCATCCACAATAATTTCCGTCAAACTTGCGCAATCGCGAAACACATCATATTCCTCTCCCCCGATGTTCGTCACGCCCGCAGGAATCGTTATTCCTGTCAGTGCATCACATCCATAAAATGCCGAATCTCCAATCATAACAACAGCTTTTCCATTAACGCTTTCCGGAATTTCAGCCTGTATGCCACTTCCTTTATATTTTATCAGCTTTAATGTTCCATTCCCCATTTCCTCAAATTGAAAATCCCCTTCCGTAATAGACTCATCCCCAATAGCCTCACTGTCCTGAGCCACCGCTGCCGCACACGGCAATCCAGCTCCGGCAGGTTCCATGATTCCAGTTGCCATTGTGAAAACTACCGTCAGAAGTGCCGCCACTATTCGTTTCCTCATTTCGTTTCTCCTCCTCTTGTATTTTTTATATTCACTTTTTATATTTCAAATTTTTATCTTTTCCTAATTATAATACTGCTTCAAATTTTACGTCTGTTCCATTGCCTTCTCTTGCCGACAGGATTGCTCCGTCGCTTCCTGCGCCACCTTCATGCTTCTTGCAATCAGAATTAAAATATCCTTGTTCTTCTCTGACAGTTTGCCATATATCCTCTGCATATCTGTCCGTTTACTATCCATTGATATTTCCCCTTTCTTATTTTATCTATTATTGATATTATTTAATTATAATACATCATTAGATGATTTCGGTCAACGTCTTTCTAATATACCGCTTGACTTTCCAATCATTGATTGATACCATTTCTTAGGAGGTGCCAACATGAACAACCGTATCCGTGAATTAAGAAAATCCCTTGACCTAAGCCAGAAACGGTTTGCAGAAAAAATCGGCTTAAAGCAGAATGCCGTCAGCTATATGGAAAAGAGCGGCGCGACCGTCACAGAACAAAACATCATGGCAATCTGCGCGCAGTTTTCCGTAAATGAAGACTGGCTGCGCACTGGCTCCGGGAAAATGTTTATAGAAAATGAAAAGAAGCAGAAACAGTTCTTCGATATATTTGACGAGCTTTCCCCTTATTTGCAGGACTACCTTATTAAAACTGCGAAAGATCTTTTAGAGGCGCAGACAAAAATGCAAAATGACCGCAACAATGCTGACTGACACTTTCCTATGATTTCGTCTATCATAATCTGCATGGGACAGGGACCTGCACGACAGGCCGAATGCCTGGCGGGTTCCTGTCATTCAAATATTCCACCTTCCTCCTATATAAAAATTCTATATTGCAACAACATCCCAAAACGAAGCAATCAGATTTTTTAAAGTCACATCCAATAAACACTGTAATAATCCGCATTACGCCGATATAACCCTAAAAAATGATTCAGGAGGACAGACTTTATGTTTGAAAAAGAACCCGATTTACTGACACGCAGACAATGTCAGGAGTTGCTTCACATAAGCAAATCCACAATGTTAAAATTCATACGCGAAGGGCTGATTCCCGCTCGAAAAATCGCGGGCAGAATCCGAATTGAAAAATCAGACTTGATTGAATTTATAGAATACTCTTCTTACTGGAATTAATATTAGAAAAGCTCATGGAATAAACATCTTATCCCATGAGCTTTTATCACGTCACGCCAGGACAGCCTTATATGCGCCTGATTCCAAAAACACTCCCGTTCTCCTAAAGAGCCGCTTACCGCTGCTCGCCAGACTTTTTTAAGACATCTCCCATAATGTCATTCATCGCCTCCGTCCCCCTCTCGACGGAATCGTCAAAAGAATGCCCGTAAATATCCGTCGTGGTCGACACTTGCTTATGCCCTCCTATCTTAGCCACGTCCACCGCGCTCATCTTCGTCATCAGCATACTTAAATTTGTATGCCGCAGGTCGTGATACCGAATGTGCTTAAAGCCGTTCTTTTTCAGAAATTCCTTATACTGGTTGCTTAACGAGTTCGGATTCCACGGCCTGCCGTTGTCATGGCAGAATACAAACCTGCGCTCCGCATAATACTCCCCCTGCAAAAGCTCCCTCATTTCCTCCTGCCGCCGCCTCGTCCTCACAAGGCACTCGTAAAGCCAGTCTGGGATTCCCACCATGCGGATCTCCTTGTTCTTGGTTGACTTCCTCTCTACGACCGTGCCTTTCGCCGTCGTCCGGACCTGGCAGATCTTAATTTCCCTGCCCTCCAAATTTACGTTCTCCCATTCCAAAGCGCAGGTCTCCTCCCGTCTGCATCCGCACCAGAACGCCAGATTGACAGCGATTTCAAGATCCTGACGGCCGCTCTTACGCAAAGCAAGCAACAGTCCCTTCGCTTCCTCCGGGGAATAGATTTCATGGTTAAATTCCTCGACCGGATATGGCTTAATGGCATCCACGGGATTTTTATAAATGCTGTAAATTTCTTCTTCCGAAATCATATAGTCAAACAGCGTGTGCAAATGCGTCCTGTGCTTGTTCACCGTCTTTGCGCTTAACCCCTTTTCCTTCTTTAAATATGCCATATATGCCCGGACAGAGGAAGTGTTGAGCCTGTCCACCCGAACATCTCCAAAATATTCCAGCATATGCCGCTGGAGGTTCTTCGTGGAAGTCTGCGTCGTCTCCGCGTTCTGCACGTCGCCTATATTGGAATTCCAGTTGTCCAATAATTCATTCAAAGTAATCTTAGTAGGCTTTTGTAGAATTTTCTTATCCCTTTGGCTTTCATGGTTCCTTAAATATTTTCTGGCGTCGGTCAGATTCCCTTCGACAACCTTTTTGCTTTTTATAATTTTTCCCCGTTCATCCCTTCCAAAATATAAATCCACCCTGAACTTCTTCGGATTTTCGGAATCCTGATAAATATTCGCTTCCACTTTCACCCATTTTACTGCCATTTTCCCTTTCCTTCTTTCAAAATTAAGCTTTGTTTTTATATGCTAAAAAAT
>OFFJ01001187.1_pt1 | contig 19814 bp, 14 predicted proteins | sample 1521261 | NCBI WGS metagenome assembly OFFJ01 (sample SAMEA3504122, study PRJEB24116) | mouse gut metagenome | biome: mouse gut; feature: mouse-associated habitat; material: faeces | place: Denmark | collected 2011 | reverse complement strand
CGCTGTGGATTCGGACATGTTCATCAAAGCTTACCAGATCGGCCTTTTTTCCTGGCTCCAACACGCCGATTTCCTTCTCTCCCAACGCTCTGGCCGGGTTGCGGCTCATCATGTTCACAGCCTGCCACATCGGAACCCCGGCCTCCTCATGCATGACGTGAATCAGCCGGTCCGCCGTGGCCACGCTTCCTGCGAAGGAGTTCTCATCCGGCATTCTGGCTACCTTTCCGTCGGACCATACGGTCTGCCCTTCCTTCAGGCTTCCCAGCTTATAATAACCGGAAGGCAAATCCGCCGCCCGCATGGCATCCGTCACAAGGATAACATGCTCCGCCCCTTTTGTTTTTATGATCAGCTTAAGCAGAGAAGCCGGAAGATGCATCCCGTCCCCTATGACCTCTACGTCAAGCTCGTCCATCAGCAGAGCCGCCTCCAGGACACCGGGCCGGCGCATCCCGTTTTCCCTGACAATGGCAGACATACTGGAATACAGATGTGTGACCATGGTATACCCATCATGAACCGCCCGTTCCACATCCTCCAGCCTTCCGTCACTGTGTCCCACCGACATCAATACACCTGCTTCCCTGAACTGCCGGGCCATCTCTCCTGCGTTCTCCAGTTCGGGCGCCGCCGTCATAATCCGCAGTGCCCCCGCGCCTTTTTCCAACAGCCATCGGGTCAGCGCCTCCACGGGTTTTCGAATATATTTGGCGTTCTGCGCCCCCTTCATGCTCTCCGCAATACAGGGGCCTTCCATGTGCACCCCCAGAAGACGCGATCTGAAAGGCTTCTGTTCCCGGCAAAACATCCTGTATAACGAAAATACCTTCTCCATCTCTTCCATGGAGGCCGTCAAAGTCGTGGGGCACAGAGACGTGGTTCCGTGACGCAGATGCGCGTCCATGGCCCGCTGCCAGCTGTCCCGCTTTCCGTCCATAAAATCGCCGCCCCCGCCTCCGTGTACATGGATATCGATAAAACCGGGCGCCAGATACCTGCCCTGCAGATCAACCACCTTATCCGCCGTCTCAAATACGTGTTTTTCCTCCCCTCCTGTATTTTCTGCCTGCCAACGTACCTCCCGCTCTCCTTCAGCTGGCCGGATTCCCCGGATTCTGCCTCCGGCCACCAACAGTTTCCCCTGCTCCAGGATTCCGTCCTGCAGGATTATTTTTCCGTTTATAAATAAAGTACTTTCCATATTTTCTCCCATCTCTGTTCTCTCCCCGTTTTCTCCTCTGCTTTTCCTGAGACATTTCGGAATTGGCGGAAAATAACCGATACAACTCCCTTCGGAAAAGCCAGTACCGCTTTTATGTTTCCAGCTTTCTCAGAAGCACCCTGCGGAACCAGATCCCAAACCCAAGCGATATCATCCCCTGCAGCAGCAGTATCCTCTGAACCGGTGCAATACACACTGCCCCAAGCTGCCAGTCCTCCGGCCACAGCTTCAGAAGCAGCGTACTCAGCCCCTGTCCGCACAGGGAACCTGCGCTGACCAACATCAGATACCAGGACAGGTATGCGGTCCTGTCTTCCTCCGGTGTAAACAGGTAGGCCATATTGTTGAAATACAGTGTTCCACCCGCCATAATCGCCTGGTATACCAGCATCGTCACCGGAAGCAGCCAGACAAAATTGCTCCCCGTAATCATCATATGCAGGAACGGATACAGAGAAAACAGCAGAAAAACCTTCTGAAATGCCTGCAGCCAGGATGTCCGCAGAAGCAGTCTGTGCCAGAACGGCATGATAACCGCCGTAGTTACAATATTCATCGCCTGCACCATGCTTATGAACACATAAGAGACTTTCACATCCTTCAGCAGATAAGTATTGGCGCAATACAAAGTCATGGTGGAAACCGTCATCCACGCAAAAACGGGAAGCATGGTGAGACAGAATTTCCGATTTCCAAAGGGCAGAACCAGAAGCCGGAATCCCCTGACACTGCCACGGGGATATTCCGGCTCCCCCGGCAGCAACAGCAGGAACAGCTCTGCCAGGGCCAGGCCAAAAGCGGCAAAACGTATCATTCCCATCCAGTACATCTGTCTTCCGGAGGCTTTGGCCGCATCCGCCAACAGACTTGCTCCAAAGGTAGCCAACGCCGTAAATACACTGTTTACAATACCCGATATGGCAAAAAAACGCCCCCTGATATCCTCCGGCAGAAACCCTATGTGCCACGCCGGAAAACCGCTGGCTACCAGAATATTGCAGCCGTTTCCCAGAAGCAGCGCTGCTGCCATCCACCAAAGCAGGCTTTCCTCCGGCACATGCCCGGGCAGCAGTGTCACGCAAAGTATCACGAGTCCATGATACAAAAGCCTGGCCGTCCCCAGCACCGCTTTCCTTCTCCGGAATCTCTCCAACAAAAGAGGCGAAAAGGGATACAGAATCCCTGCCAGCAGCGGAAGGCTGGTCACCAGTCCAATCTGCACCTGCCCCATTCCCGCATATAGCAAAAAGCCTGTGAGAAACACCCCTGTCGTAAAAGCCGTGTATATCGCCTTCAGGCACTCGGCACCCAATATATAGCTCCTGGCTCTCCCCTCTGCTTTACCCAGGGCAAACAAACCGCCGCTTCTCATACTTATCCTCCCCGGACACATACATGCTTGCAGCTCTCCGATACTGCAGCCTGCTGTCCAGACTCTCCTGTGTATCCTTCTCAGGTCTCTGCCGATGCTTCTATCGGCTTCTGCTTTTCAGCCTTTGCAGACATTACCGTCAGGCTTTCGTTTCAGGTCTTTGCCGACGCTTCCGCCGTTTTCTGCTTTTCCTTACAGCCACTTTCGTCCGGCTCCTGTTTCAGATCATTTACAAATGCTTCCAACTCTATCATCTTACCGCCGGACTGGCGGGAACGCTCAGCGGCAAGCGCCATATAATGGCTCTCCAGGGACTGTCTTAAAGAGGTCAGTGTCCCTCTGCCCTGCTCCCGCGCCTGGAACATGTCCTTCAGCATACGGTAATCCCCGCCGCCGTGCCCGGATATCGTCTCCTGCACGTCCATCCGGAAAATCTCCTCAGCGCCGCCGAATCTGCGCAGCACCAATGTCTCCTCCTCCAGATTCCCACTGATATCCCCCAGGGAACCCATGATGTGTATGGTCCTGTGATTGTCCCTGTTCAGTCCGCACATATGGAAGCTTACGGTAACACCGTTTTCCATCTCCATTGTCACAGATTGATTATCTACTACATCATTGTCGCAATGGTAGACACATCTTCCGTAGGGGCTGGTACGCAGCTCTTCCAACAGCCCTTCCCTGGTGGAACGGGCCGTCACTGCCTTCTGCATCCACCCGTCACCGTTGGTATCGTAGCCTGTAACTGCGTCCGTCACATATATTTTCTCCGCGTCATAAGGGCACTCCTCCTTTGCCGGACATCCCTCCATACAGTAATGCGGCGCCCCCGCCGGCGCATTTTCCTTCCGGAAAAAGGCAAGGCTTCCCATGGAGGATATCCTTCTGCAGCGGCTGTCAGTGAGCCAGACCAGCAAATCCATATCATGGCAGCATTTTGCCAGTATCATGGGGCTGCCCTCCCCGCTCTTCCTCCAGTTGCCCCGCACAAAGCTGTGGGCCTGATGCCAGTATCCCACATTTTCACAGGCCTGTATGGACACAACCTTTCCCACGGCTCCCGCCCCCAACAGTTCTTTCAGCTTCTGGTAAAAAGGCGCGTATCGCAGTACATGGCAGACCGTCACACTTCTGTTCAGCTCTTCCGCCTTCTCCAGCAGCCTCCTGCACTCCGCCGCGTCAGCGGATACCGGCTTCTCCAGCAACAGGTCATATCCCCTGTCCAGCGCGAGGCAGGCATGCCGCACATGCTCCGCGTCCTGTGTGCAGATGAAAGCCATATCCGCCATCCTGGGCCGGGCAAACATCTCCTCAACCGAAGAGAAACAATGCTCCTCCGAAAGCCCGTACTCCTGCTTCATCTCCTTCAGCCGCTCCGGAATCCTGTCCGCCGCCGCCACAAGCTTCATCTGCTCCGGATGCCTTCTGGAATAGGGCGCATAAGTCAGCCTCCCCCGCCCTCCCGCACCGGCAATCACTACAGTCGTAACTCCCATCAGTCCTCCCTCTCCTTCCATCTGTCAAAAGATACCAGTTCTTCTATCGTCACAGGCCTGTGCTCCCTGATGCTCCTGTTCGCTGCGATACCGATGAGAATGGACATGGAACCGTCTTTTGAACCGGCAAACTGCCCCAGCGGATCCGGCAGATCTCCCCTGAAGAGCATCCTCAGCAGCCTTTCGTCCCCGCCGCCGTGGCTTCCTGTCTCCTTTTTCAGGTCATAGGTCTGCGTTCCGCCCTTTCTGTCAAACAGCCTGATATGGAAGCAGTCGTCACCTGCCTGGGTTCCCGTATCAAACTGGCTTGCCTCCATCCGGCCTTTTGTGCCGCTTATGGAAATCTTCCAGCCCTCATAAGGAGCATGCGCCACCAGGGAATAGGACATCAATGCGCCCTGACAATATTTTACGGCCAGTGACATGGTATCGTAAATGTCGATTTCCTCCGCAAAGACACAGCGGTCACGGTAATAGCCGTCTTCCGACTCACAGTCAAAATACATGGCTTTCACCCAGGGAACCCGGCTATCCTGATAGACATATTCGCACTCCCCCCCATAAGGACAGGTACAGCAGCGTTCTCCCCGCTTTGTGCCTGCAGAACCGTAAAACCGTAATGCCCCGTTTGCAAAAACTTCCTGGGGTTCCTGACCGATCAGCCAGTTCACAATGTCAAAATGGTGGGTTGCTTTATGTACCAGAAGTCCGCCGCAATTTTCCAGCTTTCTGTGCCATCTGCGGAAATAATCGGCGCCGTGGACCGTGTCCAGCATCCACTCAAAATGTACATTCAGAACTTCGCCCACCACCCCCTGGTTCAGCAGTTCCTTCATCCTGGCAAACAGAGGCATATACCTGCAGTTGAAAGTGACCGTAATCCTGCGCCCGCTGCGCTCCTCCGCATCCAGTATGGCATTACAGCTTTCCTCGTCCATGGTCATGGGTTTTTCACAGATTACATCGGCTCCGAAATCCAGCGCCTTCACCACATATATGCTGTGAAACCGGTCCACGGTAGTGACGATGACACAGTCCGGCTTCACCTCTTCCATCATTCTGTCAAAATCCGTGTAGACAGGCACTTCATAGGGAATCAGGCTCTTCACATATTCCGCCCTCTTCCTGTTCACATCCATGATTCCTGCCAGATGCGCCACATCACCGTAACGCTCCGCTATGGCGGAGGCGTACATCCAGTAGCCTCTCCCTCCGGAACCTGCCAAAACATACTCTTTCATACCCTGTTGCCCTCCTTTGCAGTATTCGCTTTTTTCGTATTTACGTTTTTGTATTCTCCATAATTTGCAGGACAGCGCTCATGATTGCTTCAGCTCCCGCTTTTTCGGTTTTTCCGGTTCAGCCTCCTACCTGTATGCTCCTGCAAACGGGCCCGCAGGCACTTCCTCATCCCAACGCCTCCGCGAAGAAGGCTTCCGCCCGCCTGCCGCTGAAAGCGTGGCTTCCCTCATGGATATCCGTCCAGAGCCTGTCCTCCGCCCCTGCGGCCGCGTATATTTCCTTCACATGGAGATATCCCTTCCACATATCCTGAAAATAAAAGCAGCTGTCCGCCGTCCCCATCTCCATCATCAGATACCGGGGCGCCGTCAGCCCTCCCACATCATCCGTATCCATCCATTTCAAGATATCCGGCAGAATCTGTGATCCGCAGAAATTCCCCCTGTGGACTCCGAAAGCCGCGAAGGGATTGATGTAGGCGATCACATCCGCCGCCCGGATTCTGGGTTCCACCGCAGCCGTAAAAGCCGTGATCGTGCCTCCCTGGCTCATTCCCATCATGCCGATGCGTTCCGGATCTACCTCCGGCCTGGTGCACAGGTAATCCACACAACATTTCATATCCCAGACATTCAGCATCAGAGGGTACAATCCCATAATGCCTCCCTTCAGGAAATTCACATTGCAGGTATCTCTCCCGAGATAATCATCCCCGTCCCGCCGCTCCCCGAATCCTCTTAAATCCGGCATCAGCGTAAGATAACCCTTTCTGGCCATCTGTGCACCGTAGTCATAATTCATCAGATCAATGTCCGCCTGATGCCCCGGCGTGGACACAAGCCCCGCCACCGGATCCTTCCCGAAGCTGCCATGGCCGTGGACACACAGAATCGCGGGCTGAGAATGGTCCTGTTTAAAATGCTTCGGAATCAATACCTGACAGGGTACCGACATATCCCGCTCCGTGTCAAATACCACCCTCTCCCGGATAAATTCCCTCTCCTCCACGGAATATTCCGTCTCCGCCTCAAGAGGAACCTTCTCCGGAAATTCTCCCATCAGTTCCAGCAGCTTCTCCAGCGCGTTTTCATGCCAGTCCCCAAAATCCATGCCGCATCCCCCGAACCGCAGCGCCGGCACCAGCTCCGCCGCCCGCCGATCCCAGTACGTCTGCATGGAAAATTGACGCTTACTCATATGTTTTTCTCCATTCTTCCCAGGCCGGATACTTTCCGGCCCGTTTCAATCTTCATTCCGTCTGCCCTTATTCCTTCACTGCCCCAATCATCATACCCTTGATAAAGTACTTCTGCAGGAAAGGATACACACACAGAATCGGCACCAGAGCCACTACGATGACCACGTACTTCAGCTGCAGGCTGATCATGCTCATGGTGGCGGAGCCCGTCACTTCTCCTCCCACGCTCTCGTTATTGATGAGAATCTTCATCAGAAATACCTGCAGCGGCTGCAGGTCCTTGCGCCCCGGCAGATAGATCATGGCATTAAAGTAACCGTTCCACTGATGCACCGCATAATATATGATCAGCACGGACATGATGGGCATGGACAGCGGAATAAAAATCTTCCGCAGGATGGTCCACTCCGTAGCACCGTCAATCCTGGCTGATTCATACAGGCTGTCCGGGATAGACGACAGGAAGGTCCTGGCCATAATGATATAATAAGCCGCCGCTCCTGTAGGCAGTACGATGGCCCAGCGGGTATTGTACAGACCGATTCTGTTGATCAGCAGATACATGGGCACCAGCGTCCCCGAGAAGAACATGGAGAGCGTAAAGAAGAAGGAAAGCTGCCTCCGCAGAAAGAACTGCCGTCTGGACAGCGGGTATGCCGCCATCATGGTAAGTGTGGTGCTGATGGCAGTCCCCACAACGGTATACCATATCGTGTTATAGTAGGAGCGCCAGACCTCCTTATTGCGGAAGATCATCTCATATGCTTTCAGGGAAAAACCCTTCGGCAGCAGGGTTACCAGATTCGAGATGACCGCCTCCGGCGCACTGATGGACATGCTGAACACATAAATCAGCGGGTACAGCGTAATGCAGGCCGCCAGAAAGCAGAATACATAGTTGGCTGCTGTAAAAATCCTGTCTCCCATGGACATCCTGTGATGTCTTCTGCGGGGCTGCGGCGTTTTCTTTTTCCCTGTCACCATAGAGACACCTCCGATATCTTTCTGCTGAGCCTGTTGGCAAATATCACCAGTATCAGGTTGATCGCAGAGTTAAACAGCCCTACCGCGGAACCGAAGCTGTAATTTCCCTCCACCAGTCCGGTTCTGTATGTATAGGAGGAAATCACGTCCGCCACATCCAGCGTAACCGGATTGTACAGCAGGATAATTTTCTCGTACCCCACGCTCATCAGCGTTCCGATCTGCATGATAAAGGTCACGATAACGGTGGGGAGGATACAGGGAATCGACACATGGATTACCTGCTGCAGCTTACCGGCTCCGTCCACCCTGGCCGCCTCATACAGCTCCTGGCTGACTCCTGTCAACGCCGCCAGATAGACGATGGCAGACCATCCAAAGCCCTGCCAGATACCGCTGGCAATGAATACCGTCCTGAACCACCTGGGTTCCATGAGAAAATTGATGGGCTCCCCTCCCAGCGCCTGAATCACGGAATTGACGATACCGGAGCTGGGCGACAGGAAGTTCACCAGCATACCGCATATGATGACCGTGGATATAAAATAGGGAATGTAGCTCACCGCCTGCACCACCCTCTTATACACGCCATGCTTTAAATCATTGGTCATAAGCGCGAAGAGAATCGGAATGGGAAATCCCCACAGGATACTGTAGACACTGATCAAAAGCGTATTTCTCAGCACTCTGGTAAAATAGGGGGAATGGAAAAACTGCTGAAAATATCTCAGCCCCACCCATTCGCTGCCCATGATTCCCTTCACTGCTGAATATTTTTTGAAGGCAATGATATTTCCGTACATGGGATAGTAGACAAATACCAGATAGTGCAGCACTACCGGCAGTATGATAAGAAGCAGCGCCTTATCCCTTTTTATGTTCTTCAGAAGCCTTTTTCCCCATGTTCTGACCCGTTTTCCAAAAGGCTGCTTTTCTTTTTTCCGCACGATTTCTTTCAAAGATACCTTCCACTCCTTTCCTCTGTCCGCAAAACCGTCCGCTGCAGGTATCTTCAAAAAGCATCCTGCAACACCTCTTCTTTCCGTCCGGAAACCACTTTCTGCCCGGAAGGCCGACAGCGCTTCCGCAGTTCCTGAAAAAGAGCCGGAAGCCCCTCCCGTCCGGCTCTTTTCTTTTTCCAGGTACCTGGCGAAACAGCTTGTATATCGGCCTCACAGGTTATTTTTCCGCGTCTTCACTGCTGTGATGTCAGACGGTCATACTGTGCCTGCTTTACTTCCAGTATCCTGTCCACTTCAAGCTGCTTTACATAGGACACATAATTATCCCATTCCGCCTCGATGTCAGCGGTGCCCACCGTGAATTTTCCCGTCATTTCCCAGATATAGGTGGCCAGGTCACCCGAAAGGCCGCTGATGGCTTCACTCTCCTCCTCCGTTGCCGGCGGAAGCGTCATGCCTGCTACCATATAGGGTCTGGTGGCATCGGTCACATCAATGATTTTCTGCTGCAGTGTCTCCGGATAGCTGAACAGCATGGCCTGCTCGCGCTTATCGGATTTGATATAACAGAGCCCAAGCTGACAGCCGTAGGAGCTCAGCACCTCACTGGCGGAAAGACCGTCAGGATTCGCCGTCACCTTCTCCGTGAAACTGAAGGTACCGTCATTTTCCTTCACATAAGTATCTCCTTCGATGCCGAAGTTCATAAGCTCCTTGCCCTCGTCGCTCATCATGTAGTCCATGAGAGCCACTGCCACCTCAGGATGCTCACAGCTGCTGGTCACCACATATCCGTTTACCGTCATGTCGCCCACAACCTCCGTCATCCTCGTATAAGGGCCCTGGGGAGGTACAACGGGAATCAATTCCGCATTTTCTACGCCATTGGATGCCAACGCCGCCTCCAGAGTCGCGATACGGGACGGATACGCAGTAAATGCGCCCACCTCGTCTCTCGCCACTTTTTCATACAGCTTGTTTTCGTCGCCCAGAGTCAGGAATTCCTCATCCAGAAGCTTTTCCTCATAAAATGCATTCAGCCAGGTATAGAACTCCTTGGCCTCATCGCTGATAAACTCATACTGCATCCGGCCGTTCTCATCCGGATACCAGCCGTCGGACTGGAACAGATGCAGCCCCCACGCATTCGCCCAATAAGTGGTATACCATGCATGTCCGCCTGCGGAGAAGGGAACCTCGTCGCCGCTGTCGCCGTTTCCGTTGGCGTCCTCATCCCGAAAGGCCCTCAGAACCGTCATCCAGTCGTCAATGGTCTCCGGGACCTCCAGGTTCAGGCGATCCAGCCAGTCCTTGCGGATAATAAAGGAATAGGGTGCAAAATAGGCGCTCTCGTTTAACGTATTTACGGAATAAATATGTCCGTCTGCCGAGGTCAGCGCTTTTACATTCGGAAACTGTTCATATGCCTTCTGGATATTGGCGCTGTCCGCGATATAGTCCTCCAGAGGAAGGATGGTTCCCTCCGCTCCCAGCTCGGCCAGACTCAGGCCGTTGGGAAGAAACATGATATCGGGAAGCTTTCCGCCTCCGGCTCCCACTCTCAGCTTCATGACCTCCACATACTGTTTGGATGCCGTCACGTCCCAGTTGATCTTAATATTGGTACGTCTCTGGATTTCCTCCCACACGGGAAGGTTATCCGCCAGGGATGCCACGCTTCCGTCCGGCGTTGCTATGGTAAGTTCTACCTGTTCCGCCAGCGGGAATGTAATACCGGTGTCCGCCGTCTCATTTTCCGGCTCGTCCGTCAATTCCGCTCCGTCCGCTGACGCTTCTCCTGTTCCGCTCTCCAGGTCTCCCTGAGATTCCGCCTGGCTGCCGGGCCGGGATGAGCCGTTATCCGGCTCCCCGCCCCCGCATCCTGACAGACATCCTACAGTCAGGCTCACCACCCCCGTCAATGTCAGCAGCCTGTTCCACCATCTGATGTTTTTCATACATTATACCTCCTCGTTTGATTTATTGCCGATTCTTCCTCGTGAAGAAACCGATTCTGAATCTATCATATTTCTTTTTTGCAAAATATACAACAATCCATTTTTGCAGGCATATAAATCTGTCAAAATCACTAATTTACGGCTTTTTCACCGGTCTTGACAAAAAATGTATCCCTGGCAAAAACAGTTTGTTGCACCCCGCATTCATTTCATAATATAATATACTCACGGTCGAAAACATTTGCCGATGTATCCTGCACACCGAATGGATTTGCAGTCATGTGACAAATGGCCGCCAGTCATATTCCCGGCCTGAACAGATTTGAAAATTCCGGCTGACCTGAGCAGAAGGAAATATCTGCAAATAACTGTATGACGGGCAGTTATGTCCCCGGCAAATGAACATGCCCACCCGAATAAAAATTGCATGCAGACAAGTACAACCGCATACCAGAAGGAGGAAAATCACATGAACTTACACATCGAAGAAACACCTGTTCTGTTGGGAAGGAAAGCCGCCGCGCTGACAGCTGAGCTGCTGCGCCGGGCTATCAGCGAGAACGGCCATGCCCGTCTTGTTTTATCTACCGGCAGCTCCCAGTTCGAGACACTGGAGGCCCTGGTGAAGGAAGACGTTGACTGGAGTAAAGTCACCATGTTTCATCTGGATGAATACGTCAGCCTGCCCGAGACACACCCTGCAAGCTTCCGCAAATATCTGAAGGAACGTTTTCTCTCAAAGGTAACGTTGGCGGATTGCCATCTGGTGGACGGCAATCCGGACTCCATTCCGGCCCTGACTGCCGAGCTGAGGAAGGCTCCTATCGATATCGGCCTCATCGGCATCGGTGAGAATGCCCACATTGCCTTCAACGATCCCCCGGCGGATTTCGACACCAGGGAAAGCTATATTGTGGTAAACCTGAACGAAAGATGCAAGCAGCAGCAGGTAGGGGAAGGATGGTTTGCATCCACGGAGGAAGTACCGGCGCAGGCCATCTCCATGACGCCATGGCAGATCATGCAGTGCCGCCATATTATCTCTGCGGTTCCCCACAAGGTAAAGGCCAAAGCGGTGTCAGACACCCTGAACCATGATACCACTCCCGAAATTCCTGCCACACTGTTAAAAACACACCCGAACTTTGATCTGTTCCTGGACGCTGAATCCGCCTCTCTCATCACCGGCCAGGCATAAAAATGTGCGCCAGAGCCCCAGGGCGGCGCATGAAAAAGTCCTGCTGCCAGGAAACAGATGTACGTTACAAAGGAGGTCTCATGAAATTATTTCACTTTTTCAGACATTCCCATACCTACAGACGCATGTTCCTACATAATTACATGCAATATGCGGCCTCCTCCCTTCTCGTCCTCCTGGCAGCGGGCTTCTTCCTATTTTATCAGGATTCCCACTCCATAAGGAATAATACACTGCAGGCAGCGGCCAGCCTGGCTTACTATGCGGACGACCAGCTGGCTGCCTGCCAGAAGCTTTCCGCAGCCGTAGGCCAGAGCGAGCGGCTCCGCAGCCTTTCCTCCAACACCGCCACAGACCTGGACTTCTCCCTGCTGGACTCCACCACACTCTTTGCGGCACAGCATGACCTGGTATCCGCCAAAGCGCTCAACCGCTTTGCCGCCACCCTGGGCGTCTATCTGTACAATAAACAGTATGTGGTATCCGACTACGGCACCCTCACTCTGGAAAGCTTCTACCAGAGCATTTTTAACATGAGCCCCGGCATTTATTCGGAATATCTCCGTCCCTTAAGCTCAGGCAGCTTCCTCTTCCTGCCCCAGGGCGCCATACGGGAGACCAATACCCCCCAGCACCCTCTCATTGTGCTCTCCGTGCTGGACAGCAACAGCACACGGTACGGCAATCTCTTCATCTTTCTGGACGAAAAACAGATGATGGAGGATATTGAACAGCTGTTGAATAATGACGATATGGAATATTATCTTTTTGACGGGGAGGGGCAGCTAATTGTCAGCAACTGCACTGCTTATGAGGAAGAGCTTCCGCAGATTATGTCACGCCTTCGGACAGACAGTACTTATCAGGACCGTCTCGGCAGGCATTCCGGCTGGACAGGCATTGCAGGCTATTCCAAAACCTATATGCAGCAGCGCTTATACCTGAGAATCCGGATTTTGTCCGTCATCTGCGTCTTCCTGCTGCTGTTGGAGCTTCCCCTGACCCATGCTGTCTGCCGTAAAAATTATGCCCCCATCCGGGAACTGGCAGATATTGTCAGCACACCCGAGGAGAGAGGCAGCGACTCGGATATGGAATATGAGGTGCTGAAATCCAGCATCATCTCTATTTTCAAGGATAAGTCCCTGCTGGAAGAGCAGCTCCTGATCTTTCGGCCTCTGCTGATAAACAGCTTGCTCCTGGAACTTCTGGAAGGAACACAGCCAAGAACAGATGTTCTTCCCGGTTTAAAAAAGCTGGGAATCGAGCTTCCCCACTCCAACCATGTCTGCTGCTGTATCCTCACTGCCTGTGCCAGCCAGGATTTCCTGCTGAGCCTGGCACGGACTATACGGAACGCAGATACCGGATGCCTCTATATTACCTTCCGGAAAAATTTCGGCATCTTCCTGGTCAGCGGCTCTTCCCCGCAAAAATGTGAGGAAGCCTGCTCCTGTCTCCTGGAGCTGTTGGGGGATATCAGCCCCGATGCCTTTCTGGGGATAGGAGATGTGGTAAATGACCTGGAGCTGCTGGGCACCACCTGCCAGCAATCCCGCAATGCCCTGGAATACCTGCCTCTGGATTCCTTTACCCGGGGAATCTTCTGGCACCAGATCATGGCGTCCGGCATTCTGGAGCTGCCGCTTCCCACATGCCTTGTGTCCCTCCCCATCTCCTTCGGCACCGGCCAGTACACGGAGGCCCGCAACAGCCTGAACCTGTATTTTCAGACAATCTGCCGCTGCGGCCTGGTGAAAAAGGAGCACCTGAGCTACGCAAGGGACCAGCTGCTGACTGCCATATCCAAAACGGAGAAAGAGCGGTATCTGTATTTCAATCCCGCTCCCCTGAGCTCCTGGACTCCGGAACAGCCCTGTGCCCTGGAGTGTCTGAAGGAGCTTGCCGCCCTGGCCTGCGACCGGTTGGAACAGAGCATATTTGACTCCCGGGAACAAAAGCTTCAGAACACGGCACAGAATCTGATGGACTATCTGCAGCTTCACCTGCACGATGACGATCTGTCCCTGAGCAAGCTGGCAGATGCCTTTCAGCTCTCCGAGAGCAGCGTAAGCCGCAAAATCAAGCAGATTACCGATTCTAATTTTCTGGATTATGTGAACAGGAAAAGAATTGAATATGCCTGCAGCCTTCTGTCAGAGACGGAAATGTCTGTCAATGACATCTCGAAAGCCACAGGCTATGAAAACGATATTACCTTCCGTAGATTATTCAAGAAATATATGGGCACCACGCCCGGGGAATACCGCAGGCAGGAGGGAACATAAGCATTGTCAAAAATGCCCGGACAGCATTTTCGGCTCAATCCGCCTGCCTCTGCTGCCCCGCGCTCTCCATGGGGCTGTAGCGCGTCCGCACCTTGATTCCCTGTCCGTAATTGCCGAATCCGTTTCCGAACAGCGTCAGCCCTCCCACATGCACCGCATCCTCCCGCACTTCCATCCTGAAACGGATAGTGCTCTTGTAATCAAGCCTGAATCTGTCCAAAGTGACGTCAGAAATCTTCAGGCCGTCCACAAACGTTCCTCTCCTGTTAATCACCAGCATCTTCAGAAGCCCGTACTGATTCCAGTCGGGAAACCACCAGTCCGGGGTAAATATCCCTCTCACATCCCCAAAATCCCCGGGTGAGACCCATACTCCTATGGGCACATCGTTCAGAACAAAAGAAATGTCCGACGGCCAGTCATTATTAACTCCCGGTGCCTCGCTGGAAAGCTCCATGGAAAATGTAATTTCGTCTATCTTCTGCGCAGTGGGAAGCACATTGGGAATCAGGTATTCCACATACCCCTTGGTAAACCAGAGTATTCCCGCATTGATCCGGTCCGGATGCGCGAAATATCTGGGATCGTCCACTTCGCCGATGAGTGTATTCATAGTCGCAATACCGCATGTAGGGAACACATTGTAATTGCTGTACTGCCCCACGGGAACCTCGGCCTCGTAGAAGCCGCTGATGCCGTCCTCCTCCACCGGGACGATATCCACCAGAAGCCTCTCCTGGATCACCCGGCAGACCTTCTGGTTGCCGTGCCCCGCAAAATCGGAGCGCACCTGAATCAGCCCCACATCCTCCATCTTCTTGATATGGCTGGTCAGCGCCCCATTGGTGATATTCAGATTCGCGGCAATCTCATTCATATTCATTTCCTTGTTTTTCAATAACAGCTGAATGATATTCACCCGCACTTCGGAACCTAATACCTTAAATAATTCAACCCCGTCCTCCAGATTCTTAATGTACATCATCCGAACTCACCCGCCTCCCAGCTCAATTGTTTTTTAGACTATTCTAAAATATTATATCTCTTTCTCCCTTTTCCTGTAATCAATTTTCTTACGCAAATCATTTTTTCTGTGCTTCTAACGCAGTTCCAGGCTCACCACGCTGCAGGCCGGAATGGTAAAGGACACGCCCCTCTCCGTCAGCGTTACATCCCGGAACACTTCCTCCTTCACCTTTTCAGGCTCTTCGAAGGTGTTATGGGCATGCATCTCATTGGTCAGGATTGCCGCTTTCACCGTCTCCGGCTTCATCTCCGTGAGCATCAGCTCCACCGGATATGCCTCCTCGGCGGAAAGGTTGGCCAGAGTCACCAGTACGGAGCCGTCCTCCTGCACCGACACAGATTCCTGCAGGGCGGGAACCTTGTAATCTTCCACACCCGTAATCCCCTCACCGGACAGGCTGCTCTCCACCAGCTGTGCCCCCTGATGCCTTTTGTACATATGGAACACATGGTAGGTGGGGGTCTTCACCATCTTCTCCCCTTCCGTCAGGATCACGGACTGCAGCACATTTACCATCTGGGCAATGCATGCCATCTTTACACGGTCGCAGTGCTTGTTGAAAATGTTCAGGCTCACCGCCGCCACCAGAGCATCGCGCATGGTGTTCTGCTGATACAAAAAGCCCGGATTGGTGCCTATCTCCACGTCAAACCAGTCGCCCCACTCGTCCACGATAAGTCCGATCTTCTTATCCGGGTCATAGTGGTCCATGATGGCGCCATGAAGGTCGATCAGCTCCTCAATATAGAGCGCCCTGGACAGTGTCTTATACCAGGTCTCCCTGTCAAATTCCGTAGCGCTGCCTTTATTGTTCCATCCGCCCGGATGTACATAATAGTGCAGCGACAGCCCGTCCATGAAGCCCCTGGCCTGCTTTCCGCCCGGATTTGCAAAGCAGGTCTTCAGCACCTTCCTGGTCCAGTTATCGTCGTCCACATTGGGCCCGCCGCAGATCTTTTTGATGGGAGCAGCCTTGTCATAATGGCGTACATAGGTCTGGTATCTGCGGTAAAGATTGGCGTAATACTCCGGCGTCATATTGCCGCCGCAGCCCCAGTTCTCATTGCCGATCCCAAAGTAGTCCACCTTCCACGGCTCCTCATGACCGTTCTTCCGGCGCAGTTCCGCCATGGGGGATACCCCGTCAAAGGTCATGTACTCCACCCACTCCGACATCTCCTGCACGGTCCCGCTGCCCACATTGCCGTTGATATAGGTCTTACAGCCCAACTGCCTGCAGAGTTCGAAAAATTCATGGGTACCGAAGCTGTTGTCCTCCACCACGCCGCCCCAGTGGGTGTTCACCATCTTCTTGCGCTCTTCCCTGGGGCCGATGCCATCCATCCAGTGGTACTCGTCCGCAAAGCAGCCGCCGGGCCAGCGAAGCACAGGGATCTGCAGTTCCTTCAGCGCCTCCACCACATCCGTACGCATACCATTCTTATTCGGGATATCGGAATCCTCTCCCACGAACAGCCCCTCGTAGATACACCTGCCCAGATGTTCGGAAAAATGTCCGTAAATCTCCGGATTAATGTATCCTTTTTCCTTTTTTTCGTTGATATATAATTTTGCCATGAAATTATCCTCTTCTCTTAGAAATTGTCTGGAAATAAAATTTCAATGTGCTTTGCCGGCTTTCAGGCCGCTGCAGCCGTGCAATACGCTTCCCATAGCCTGTAACGCCCTCACGACACAGGATATCCGGCACCACCTTCTCTATGCCAGAAATGCCTTCACCCTGTTATAGACGCCCTCGCCGTCCAGGCCGTACTTCACAAGCAGCGCCCCTGCGGAGCCGGACTCGCCGAATACATCCTCGATACCGATCCTGCACACAGGCACAGGGCAGGTCTCCGCCAACGCTTCACAGACAGCGCCGCCAAGTCCGCCGATGACGGTATGTTCCTCTGCCGTAACTACCCTGCCGGTCTTCTTCGCGCTTGCTGCAATCAGCTCTCTGTCCAGAGGCTTGATCGTACAGATGTTAATCACTTCCGCATCTATGCCCTCCGCCGCCAGCTTTTCTGCGGCCTCCAGAGCGGAATTCACCATGATGCCCGTGGCTACGATGGTTACGTCCTTACCCTCTCTGAGCACTTCGCCCTTACCGATCTCAAATTTGTAGTCTTCCCTGTCATTGATCACGGGAACTGCCGCACGTCCGAAACGCATATACACAGGCCCTTCAAAATCCAGAGCAGCCTTCACACAGGCTCTTGCCTCCACTGCGTCGGAAGGATTCAGGATAGTCATGCCGGGGATTGTCCTCATCAGAGCGATATCCTCGTTGCATTGATGAGAAGCGCCGTCCTCTCCTACCGTGATTCCCGCATGGGTGGCGCCGATTTTCACGTTCAGATGGGGATAACCGATGGAATTCCTCACCTGCTCAAAGGCACGTCCTGCCGCAAACATGGCAAAGGTGCTCGCCACGGGAATCTTTCCTGTCAGGGACAATCCGGCGGCAATGCCCATCATGTTTGCTTCGGCGATGCCGCAGTCGATGTGCCTCTCCGGGAATTTCTTCTTGAACACGCCGGTCTTGGTGGCTGCAGCCAGGTCGGCATCCAGCACCACCAGCTCAGGGTAATCCTCTCCAAATTCTGCCAGGGCATTTCCGTAAGCCTCCCTGGTAGCTATCTTCTTTACATCTGCCATTATGCTTCACCTTTCTATTCCAGTTCCGCAAGTGTCCCTCCAGTACCCTCCATGGCGGAAGCATTCCCGTCCCAGGTGCAGGGCCGATAATGCTTCCTGGTACCGGACGGACACTTGCTGTTTTCCAGTTCCGCAAGTGTCCCTCCAGTACCCTCCGTGGCACTTGCTGTTTTATTGTCCAGTTGCATTTCGTGCATCTCCTGGGTTAGTTTCGGCTCACTTGTTCAGTTCCGCCGCAATCTTCTCCAGGTCCGCCACTGCTATCTCATATTCCGCATCATCAGGCGCCTTGCCGTGCCAGTCCACGCTGCCCTCCATGAAGGACACGCCCTTGCCCTTCAGGGTATGTGCAACAATGGCCGTGGGCATTCCTTTTGTAGCCCGGGCCTCCGCAAAAGCTGCCCTGATCTGATCCATGTCATTGCCGTCTTCCAGATTGATCACATGGAAATTAAACGCCTCGAACTTCTTGTCGATAGGGTAAGGGGAACATACCTGATCCACAGGCCCGTCAATCTGCAGTCCGTTATTGTCCACGATTACCACCAGATTGTCCAGTTTCCTGTGTCCCGCAAACATGGAAGCCTCCCAGACCTGGCCTTCCTCGATCTCACCGTCGCCCAACAGGGTGTAGACACGAAAATCCTTTCCGGAAAGCTTCGCGCCCATTGCCATGCCCACTGCCGCGGAAATTCCCTGTCCCAGGGAGCCGGATGACATATCCACGCCGGGTACGTGCTGCAGGCAGGGATGTCCCTGGAGGTAGGAGCCCAGATGACGCAGGGTAGGCAGATCCTCCACAGGGAAGTAGCCTCTGTTCGCCAGAGCCGAGTACAGGCCCGGCGCTGTGTGTCCCTTGGAAAGGACGAAACGGTCTCTGTCCTCCATCCCGGGGTTCTTCGGATCGATATTCATTTCTTCAAAATAAAGATAGGTAAAAATATCAGCTGCGGACAGGGAACCGCCGGGATGTCCGGCCTTTGCTCCATGAACCGCTGCGACGATGCCCTTGCGGACATCATTGGCATGTTTTTTCAGTTCTAAAGTATCCATTTTTCCTCTCATTCCGCCGTTTTACGGCTGCCGTTTAGTTTACAGGACGCTATTTTATCCAGTCGTTTCATACCGGAAACATCACTTTGGGCACAGAGTCCGCAACCCGTTTTCTGCATTACAGCTTTCTGATAACCCAGCTTCCATCGCCATGCAGAAAAACATTCACTCTGTAAAAATGACATCCCGGCAAAAATTTCACTTACCGTTTTTCCTGTAATATTTCTTTATCTTAACATAATCTTCCGCTATATTCAACGATAAGAAAGCGCATTCCATCTCATCTCGTTCTTCAGATTGCGGATAGTAGTGTCGCCGTCAATCACTACAGTCTCGATTCCCATTGCATCCGCCCAGTCCACCATCTGTTCTGTAGTCAGGTCGTAGGAGAATGCGGTATGATGCGCGCCGCCTGCCAGTATCCAGCTCTCCGCGCCTACGGCAAGGTTGGGCTTCGGTGTCCAGAAGCAGTTGGCAACGGGAAGCTTGGGCATGGGCCTCTCCACCTTCTTGCAGTCCACCTCGTTGATGATGAGGCGGAACCTTGTACCCAGGTCGATCAGGGATGTAGCGATACCGCTGCCCTCCTTGGATGAGAACACAAGCCTTGCGGGGTCTTCCCTGTCTCCCATGGACAAGGGCTGTTCCTTGATGCTGATTTTCCCGTCAGCCACCGACGGGCATACCTCCAGCATATGTGCCTGCAGGATTCCTTCTTTGCCCGGAACCAGATTATATGTATAATCCTCCATAAACGAAGTTCCTTTCGCATCCTTCATGCCCTGAGTCATAATCTTCATCAGCCGAACCATTGCCGCCGTCTTCCAGTCGCCTTCTCCGCCAAAACCGTACCCTTTCTCCATCAATCTCTGGATTGCCAGGCCCGGTAACTGCTTTAAACTTCCCAAGTCGCCGAAATGGGTCACGATTGCCTGATAATTCTTTGCTTCAAGGAACCGCTCGAAACCAATCTCGATTCCTGCCTGTACCGCTACATGCTCCCTGAATTCTTTCTCATCTCTGCTTTCCAAAAGTATCTCATACTTATCATAATATTCTTCCACCAGTACGTCAATATCTCCTTTGGAAACAGTGTCTACTTCTGCCGCAATTTCATTCACCGGATATGCGTCGATCTCCCATCCGAACT
>OFFJ01001183.1_pt1 | contig 19842 bp, 16 predicted proteins | sample 1521261 | NCBI WGS metagenome assembly OFFJ01 (sample SAMEA3504122, study PRJEB24116) | mouse gut metagenome | biome: mouse gut; feature: mouse-associated habitat; material: faeces | place: Denmark | collected 2011 | reverse complement strand
AATTCCGGCGTTGAGGGGGCGCACAAGTCGGAGAAAGCAGCGGAACGGGCGGGCGGCTACGCAAGCCGGAAACTGAAAGAGGGCTACCGAAGCCATAAACTCAAACCCTACCGGGAAGCAGCCAAAGCCGAAGCAGCGTCAAGGAAAGCAGACACCAATTATCTGTACCACAAGACGCTAAAGGAGAACCCGGAGCTTGCAAGCAATCCCCTCTCCCGTTTCCACCAGAAACAGCAGATAAAGCGGCAGTACGCAAAGGATTTGAGGGCGGCGCAGAAAGCCGGGAAAACAGCCGGAAAGACCGCAGGCGCAGCCAAGAACACCCGCAAAGCCGCAGGCAAGGCAGGGGAAGCCACGAAAAAGACAACGGACTTTATCGCCCGCCACTGGAAAGGCATACTGACCGTGGGCGTGTTCCTGCTCCTTATCGTGATGATATTTACCGGGCTATCTTCCTGCGCCGCAATCATACAGGGCGGCGTTTCCTCAATCGTTGGCACTTCCTACACCGCCGAGGACGAAGCAATCCGGGAAGTGGAAGCCGACTACAAGGAACTGGAAAGGGGCTTGCGGGAGGAAATCGCAGACATAGAAACGGACTACCCGGACTATGACGAATACCAGTACCACCTTGACGAAATCGGGCATGACCCCTTTGCGCTTGCGTCCTATCTGACAGCAAAACTCTATGACTATACACGGGAGGAAGCACAGGCAGAAATACAGGCATTGTTTGAAAAGCAGTACACCCTTGCCCTGCGGGAAGAAATACAGACACGCTACCGCACGGAAACCACCACCGACCCGGAAACCGGGGAAACCACCACCGAGGAAATCCCCTACGATTATTACATTCTCCATGTAACGCTGACAAACAAAAACATTAAAACCCTTGCCGGGGAACTATTGACCCCGGAACAGAAAGAAATGTTTGACGTTTACATGGAAACCAAAGGCAACAAGCCGGACGTGTTCGGGGACGACTACGCAACAGGCACACCGGGCAGCGGGGAATACACCGACTACGAGATACCCCCGGAAGCCCTCTCTGATGAACGCTTTGCCGCCATGATTGCGGAAGCGGAAAAATACTTAGGCTACCCCTATGTATGGGGCGGCAGCTCCCCGTCAACGTCCTTTGACTGTTCGGGCTTTGTGTGTTGGGTAATCAACCAATCCGGCGTTGGGAGTGTCGGCAGGACAACGGCGCAGGGCATTTTCAACCACACCACGCCCATTGCGCCAAGCGAAGCCAAGCCGGGGGACATTATCTTTTTCACGGGGACGTATGACAGCGGTTCGGCGGTTAGCCATGTGGGGATTTATGCAGGAAACGGCATGATGATACATTGCGGCAACCCTATCTCCTACGCTTCCGTCAACACCCCTTACTGGCAGTCGCATTTTTATTCCTACGGCAGACTTCCATAAAAAAATATTTAGTGACAATTAAGTTTGATAATTCTGCAAACAGGAGGGATATTTTTCTATGATGAAACTGGAACGTATCATTGCGGAGATTGAGAAAACAAAAGACACAATCTCCAAACAGCAGGCAAAACTTAGGGAACTGGAAGCGCAGAAAACCGAGGTTGAAAACCTGCAAATCGTACAAATGGTAAGGGCGTTACGCATGACCCCGGCAGAGCTTTCCACCTTTTTACAGGGCAAGCCGGACAACGCCGCAGCCACTACCACAGCAGCCGCAAACAGCAGCCTTTTTTCAAGACAGGAGGACACCGAGAATGAGTAAAAAAATCTTACATACCTTATTTGCACTTGCCGCCGCCCTTATCCTTACGGGCGGCTTTTCCATGACCGCCTACGCAGGCGGCGGGGAGGAATACGAAACGGAAGAACCCACGCCCGCACCAGAGCCGGAGGAAACAGCGACCCCAAGCGACCCGCTGACCCCGGAGGGGAACGCAACCCTTGTTGATGATATTTGGGGCGAGAACAAGCAGCTCATCACAGTAACCACCAAGAACGGCAATTATTTTTATATCCTCATAGACCGAGCCGCCGAGGGGGAAAACACCGTGCATTTCCTTAACATGGTGGACGAAGCCGACCTTATGGCACTGATTGAGGACGGGGAGAAAGAGGAAACAACCGTCATGCCGCAGACCTGCACCTGCAAGGAGAAATGCGAAGCCGGGGCGGTCAACGAGGGCTGCCCCGTGTGCCTTAACAACCGTAATTCCTGCACCGGGACAGAGAAAGAAACCGAGCCGGAAACCGAAGCCGAGCCGGAAAAGCCCAAGAATGACAAAGGCACAAAAAGCCTGCTCCTGCTCTTTCTGCTGACGCTCTTTGCAGGCGGCGGGGCGTTCTATTATTTCAAGTATATCAAGCCAAAGGACACCGCAAAGGGCAGCCCGGATTTTTCCGATTTTGAGTTTGACGAGGACGGGGACGAGGACGAAGAAAGCGACTACGAGGACGACACCGAAACGGACGGCGAAACAGAGCTTGAAGATGATACGGAGGGCGGCTTATGACGTGGTTCACAGACAGCCCTTTTGAAAAGATGATGACACAGAAACCGGGACACGGGCGGCATGGGGACGACACGCCGCCCGTCCCCCGTTCCCCGGCTTGTACTGGCTGCCCTTATAACAAGGGGCTAGCCCCTTGTATTGGTTACTGTATCAAGAAGTTGCAGGCAAAGAAACGCACCGAGCCGGAACGCTGAAAGGAGAAATTTTTATGCAGCATAAACTTGTAATCGCTGAAAAACCGAGCGTTGCAATGTCAATCGCCGCCGTAATCGGCGCAGGCGAAAGAAAAGACGGCTACATGGAGGGCGGCGGCTACCTTGTTAGTTGGTGTGTGGGACACCTTGCGGGACTGGCAGACGCTACCCATTACGGGGACTATAAAAAATGGCGTTATGAAGATTTACCAATCCTGCCCCAGACGTGGGAAACCGTCATATCCCCGGATAAGGAAGAACAGTTTGAAACCTTAAAAAACCTCATGCACAGAAAAGACGTAGAAACCCTTATATGCGCCACGGACGCAGGGCGTGAGGGGGAACTGATTTTCCGTTTTGTCTATGAAAAAGCCGGGTGTAAAAAACCGTTCTACCGCTTGTGGATAAGCAGCATGGAGGAAAGCGCAATCAAGAAAGGATTTGACGATTTGCGGGACGGACACGACTACGACCCGTTATATCATTCCGCACTATGCCGGGCAAAGGCTGACTGGCTAATCGGTATCAATGCGACACGCCTTTTCTCCGTCCTCTACAACCACACCTTGAACGTGGGGCGGGTACAGACACCGACCCTCTCCCTGCTTGTGGAACGGGACAACGCAATCCAGAATTTCCAGAAGAAAAAATATTATGTGGTTCATATCGGGAACGGCACTTTTGAAGCGGCAAGCCCGCCCTACACAGAGAAAGACGAAGCCGAAAAACTCCGCAAAGATTGTGACGGAAAAACGGCGGTATGCACTTCCCTTGTCCGGGAGGAAAAGACCGAGAACCCGCCCCGCCTTTACGACTTAACGACCTTGCAGCGGGAAGCAAACAGGCTTTTCGGCTACACCGCCAAACAGACCCTTGACTACACCCAATCACTCTATGAAAAGAAACTATGCACCTATCCCCGGACGGACAGCCAATATCTCACAGACGATATGCTCCCCACCGCTGAAACTATCGTGTCCGGGCTTTTCGGCACACTGGACTTTGCAAAAGACGCCCGCCTCTCCCCGGACTACTCCCGCATACTGAACAGCAAAAAAGTAACCGACCACCACGCAATCATTCCCACCGCCGAAGCAGTAAAAACAGATAAGAGCAGCCTGCCCGAAAGTGAGAGAAATATCCTGCTCCTGCTCTCCATGAAACTGTTATCCGCAACGGCGCAGCCCCACCGATACGAAGCCGTGACCGCTTCCCTCTCCTGCGGCGGCGTGACCTTTACGGCAAAGGGAAAGACCGTCAAATGCGAGGGCTTTAAGGAACTGGAACGCCGCTTCCGTGCCGCCTTGAAAGCGAAGCCGGAGGACGAAAAAACAGTGAAAGAAAACCCATTGCCGGAGCTGACCGAGGGACAGGAAATCACGGCAAAGGCAGCCGTGACGGAGCATGACACAACGCCCCCGAAAGCCTATACGGAAGATACCCTGTTATCCGCAATGGAACGGGCGGGAAGCGGGGACATTTCCGAGGACGCAGAGCGCAAAGGCTTAGGCACTCCCGCCACCCGTGCGGCGGTACTGGAAAAACTTGTGCAGGCGGGATTTGTGGAACGGAAGAAAAAGCAGCTTATCCCCACCAAAGACGGCAAGAACCTTGTCGCCGTCCTGCCCGACACCCTCACAAGCCCGAAGCTGACCGCCGAATGGGAAAACGCACTGACGGAGATTGCCAAAGGGAACGCCGACCCGGACAGCTTCATGCGTGGCATTGAAGCAATGGCGGCGGGGCTTGTGAAAGAATATGCCGCCGTCCCGGAGGAAAAGAAAAAGCTGTTTGCCCCGGAGCGAAAGGAAATCGGCAAATGCCCCCGCTGCGGCTCTCCCGTCTATGAGGGGAAGAAAAATTTTTATTGCGACAACCGGGACTGCCAATTTTCCATGTGGAAGAATGACCGATTTTTCACGGGCAAGAAAAAGGAGCTGACAGCCACCGTTGCCGCCGCTTTACTTAGCAAAGGCAGGGCAGCCATGAAAGGCTTGTATTCCGAAAAAACGGGCAAGACCTATGACGCTGACGTGCTGCTTGCGGACACGGGAGAAAAGTATGTCAATTACAAGATTGAGCTGAAAAAGACCAAGAAGCCAAAACCCAAGAAGTAACCCACAGAAGAATAGCAAGCATAGGGATTGAGTACCCAATCCCGTAAAACCCCCACTTTTCCGTCCTGCGGACTTGTGGGGATTTTGCTTGTTGGGAAGTGTCCCAAACCCTCTAAAAAATCAAAAACCAAGAAAGGAGCTATGCCAATGAAAGATGATTTTACCGTGCTGATACAGAACCGCACCGAGTTTGAAAAGGGCAACCCGGCGACCGTGTTCCTCTCCCTGCCCGCCACAAAAGAAGAACTCCACGAAGCCATGAAAGCACTGAACATCACAGCCGACAACCCGCAGGATTTTTTCTTGAACGGCTATTCCACCGCCGACAACAGACGGATTGAAATACCCTCTGACTGGATAAGGGACGGCGACCTTGACAGGATAAATTATCTTGCTTCCCGACTGGAAGAAATGACCCCGGAGCAGCTTGAAAAACTGGACGCAGTAATGCACAGCAATTTCAAGCCGGAAAGCCTTGATAAGCTGATAGACCACACCTATAACACAGATTTTTATTCCTACGTTCCGGGGATTTTGAGCTATAAGGAATTGGGCGACTATTTCCTCAATGACAGCGGCAAAGTGCAAATGCCGGAGGAATGGAAAGCCGGGATTGACAAGGAAAGTTTCGGCTTTAACGCCGCACTCCATGAGGACGGGAAGCTGACCGACTACGGCTATATCGCAAGAAGCGGGACGGACTGGAAAGAGGTTTACGCCGGGCAGGAAACGCCGGAGAAATACCGTATCATGGGCTACCCCGAAGCAGAACGCACCGCCCCGGTTGACATAGCCGCCGCCAATCCCATACGCCCCATTGAATTAACGGCGCAGAAGCCCGCCGAGAAGATGAAAGAGATTACGGACAGACTGGAACAGGGCATACAGGATTTATTCGAGAGTGACCGTTTCAAAGAGTATTTGCAGGTAATGTCAAAGTTCCACAATTACAGCTTTAACAACACCCTCTTAATCGCCATGCAGAAGCCGGACGCAACCTTGATAGCAGGCTACAACTCATGGAGAAACTTATTCGGGCGGCAGGTGTCACGGGGCGCAAAGGGTATCAAAGTGATTGCCCCGTCCCCCTACAAAGTGAAAAAGGAAGTTGACAAAATCGACCCCAAGACCCAAAAGCCCGTGACCGACAAGAACGGGAAACCCGTCAAAGAGGAAACGGAAGTAACCGTCCCGGCGTTCAAGGTTGTTTCCGTCTTTGACGTGTCCCAGACCGAGGGAAAGGAGCTTCCCACTATCGGCGTTGACGAGCTGACCGGGGACGTGGAACAGTACGCCGATTTCTTCAAAGCAACCGAGCAGGCAAGCCCCGCCCCCGTTGGTTTTGAAAAGATAGAAAGCGGCGCAAAGGGCTACTACTCACAGACCGACAAGCGCATTGCCATTAACGAGGGCATGAGCGAGTTGCAGAACCTTAAAACGCTGATACATGAGATTGCACACGCCAAGCTGCACGACATAGACTTGAACGCCCCCGCAGAGAAGCAGGCAGACCGACCAGACCGCCGCACCCGTGAGGTACAGGCGTTATATCCATGTTTTTATAATGTTGATCTTTTAAACTATTTCCCATAAATCCTCACTTTCTTGTACAAAAGATGAGCATTATCAGATACGCTATTCTTAGGTTTTCCCCTCAGATGGGAATAGGCGATTGCGAAACAAGTTCGCAATATTAATTCCAACAGGGAAAAATTCGGTCATGCCGGATTTTAAGGAGGTGGATATGAGTAATCGGATTTTAAGACATGAAAATAAAGCAGATAGGGACATCTGCCTGCGAAATGGCATGTGGTATGTGAGGTTATGCAATCAGAGGTTTTAGACTGCGGATATATTGATGCTTGTGCAGTTTGTCAGCCGCTATTACAGTGATAAGCTGGGTAATCCCAGCGAGAAGCAGGTCGGCATGAAGCGTCTTCTCATTTTGGGTTTTACGGCCGGCAACACAAAAACTGTCTTTGAAGTGGTTGATGGATTTCTCAACATTCACTCTGATTTTGTAGGTGGAATCCCATTCTTGGGTGCCACGGATTGTTCCGGGATAAGCGCGAAGGTTCTGTTCCGGATAAATGTAGATCATCCTTCCACAGGAAGATGCTGTACACGGAGTATCACAATGGCATACACGTTTTGTTTTCTTTGCGATGCTGTCCCATTCCCATTTCATTTTGGGACAGACAAATTTCATGGTTGGAAGGCCGCAGCGCAAATGAGATTTGCTCCCTTCCCGTTTCATTGGAAGGGAAGCGTCATGCGGACAGCAGGGAATGCCGTCATCATTTACGGTGTAATCAATTCCTTCAACTTTGAGTTTGTTTTTCAGAGGAATATACGCTTTTTCAAAGGATGTTTCCAGCAGCAGATATCTATAAATCTCGATGGAATCGAAAGCGGCATCCCCCAGAAACGTTTTGGGATTGATGAGCGGATGCTTCCGAAAGAAATCCTTCAGTGTCGGGACCAGCGCTTTGGAATCTGCGAGGCTCTTGTCCTCATCCGGGGAATCCGATTTCTTTCCAACAATGATCTCGGGATGGGATTCGAGAAAATCTTTGTTGTAAAAGGAAATATGCCTGACGATACCCAGCCCGTTTGTAACGATGCCGAATTTAAAAGCATAGCAGAAATGCCCATTGATATACATCTGCTGGATTGCGGGGTTGGCGGCGGCATGGGAAGGCATGGAGCCGTAGGCGGCTTTATAGGGATCAAAGGAATCGTCCAGGCCGTTGGCTTTTTTAAATGATTTGAGCTGTTTGATAATACGGTTGGCATATTTGGGATTGTTTTCAGTCACCCAGGCTTCAATGCCGGAGGTATCCAAGAGCGTCATGGATGCTTTTTCCAAATCAATCCGTTGGCAGATCGGTTCGGTCAGGTCAACAAGATGATCGAACATGGCTTGTAAGTCCGATAAAAAATCCTGTTTGAAGCGGGTGAATTTAGAGGCATCCGGGACAACATCAAACCCACAGAAATCCCGTAATTCCTGAGAAAATTTGAGGAAAATGATCAGGAGGGAAGTAGTAGGGATTGAGAAAATAAGCTGTAATAACAGAGCCTTGAGCATTGGATAAAGAAGATGCCTGCGTGGCCTGCCGGTGGCAGCATGAAAATGAGAAACAAAAGACACCGGAACAATTTCATCAAGGTTAATGGTTTCATCGAGCATGGAAAGAAACTCATATTTATCATTATCAAATTTATTTTGGCAATCGGTAAAAAAATCTGCCAAAGAAAGCTGTTTGTATGGTATCATGTAGGTACAACTCCTTTCTGGTGGATGGTTGATTGTTACTCGACATCTCAATTTTACCACAAACCAGTGAGGAGTTGTTTTATTTTGTAACAAAAAGAATCCCGTATTCATGCGGGTTCGGGCGTTTCGCAAACGCCTATCAGATGGGAATCCGGAAAGGAGCGCATTTGATATGCAAATAAACTATTTAGATGCTGTTTCATCCGTTCTCAATATGATGAAGCAGCCTGACAGTGCATGTAAAAATATAGACATGCATAGAACCTGTTACACTACATTTTTCAAGTACCTGATGGATAATGACATTCCTTTTTCTATGGATGCCGCACTGGACTGGCTTGAGATTAAGAAACTGGAAATTTCCTACGAGGCGTGTTCCCAATATAGAAATGCCCTGTTCCGCCTTGAGCATTACCTGCTTTTTGGGGATATCAAAAGTCCTTTCTGCCGTTCGGAAGACAGCTTTTTCTGCAGGAGCGGAATGTCGGAATCCTTTTTCCGTCTGGCATATGATCTGGAAGAATACTATGCGGCCAGCCAAAACCCCGGCTATTACCATACGTATTCCGTTGCCATAAAAGAGTTTTTCCGGCTTGCGACGTCCCTTGGAATTACTGAGCCGGAAGCAGTAACCATAGATACTCTTATCGAATACTGGAATACTTACTGCAAATCCTGCAGTTCTTCCGGCAGACGCCAAAACGCCGTATGCGCTATGACGGCGCTTATGAAATACCTTCACCGACGGGGTGATGTGCCGGAGTGCTATCAGCTGGTTCTTTTTGGTGGGAACGCTGAAATACTGCCGGGTATGAGGCTTCCAAAAACAGGCGTCGCATTTCATCCCAGTGTACCCCTTGAACATAAAGCGGAAGAATATCTTGACGCTCTGAATGATTGGAAATACATGGAGTCATCAAAAGCTGTTTACCGCAATGATTTCACCTGGTATTTTATGTTTTTGGAACTTAACCGTCTGGAACATTCACCAGAAACTGTAACCCTATGGACAGATATGCTTCCGGATTGTCCGGATCAGGCCAAAGCCGGCAATTCCATATCGGCCCGCCGTTCACACACGATCAGAATGTTTGGGAAGTATCTCCAGGGCACAATGGAATCTAACATAACTGCAGGCCAAAAGCGTGCGTCCGACCAACTCCCGTCATGGAGCAAAACCATTCTTGATGGTTTTATAGAGAGCCGCAGGCGGGATGGGATGGCCAATAATACACTTACCATGTGCAGGGCTGCCGGATGCAGTTTTTTCAAATATCTTGAAGACAACGGGATAGATCATCCAATGTCCATAACGCCGGATGTGGTGAAAGCATTCCATAACCAGGATGTCCACTCGACCCCGGAGAGTAAAAATGCATATGGGTCTAAACTCCGCCAGCTTCTGCGGTACATGGCCGGCCAGGATCTGGTTTTGCCGACACTTGTTTTTGCGGTATCCGCAGGCTGCGCTCCCCATCGCAGCATCGTTGATGTCCTGAGCGATGATATGGTTAAGAAAATATATGAATACCGTGAGAAAGCCTCCACCCCCATAGAACTCAGGGACACAGCCATGGTTATGCTCGGACTCCGGATGGGTATCAGGGGCGCAGACATCCTAAAGCTCCAGGTAAATGATTTCGACTGGAAAAATAAAACGGTCTCCTTCATCCAGCAGAAAACAAGAAAAGCAATCAAGCTTCCAGTACCGACAGACGTAGGTAATTCAGTGTATAAATACATCATGGATGGGCGTCCGGAATCGGCTGCCGCAGGTAACGGATATATATTTATCCGCCATCAGGCGCCATATATCCCGCTTAAAGTTACAACGGCATGCCGCGGGGCTTTAAAAAGAATACTTGCCGAATATGGTTTTGAACTGTCTGCCGGCCAGGGCTTCCATATGACACGGAAGACATTTGCCACAAGAATGCTCCGGGCAGGCAACAGGCTTGATGATATTTCTAATGCCCTTGGGCATGCACGTCAGGAAACTGCTGAGGTATATCTTGAACGTGACGAAGATAAAATGAGGCTCTGCCCTCTGGAATTTGGAGGTGTCTTATCATGACATACATTTTTGAGAGCGGCCTGGCACATCATATCGAAGGGCTTATACAACAAAAACGGGCTGATGGATATGCCTATCATGCCGAAGAAAAGCTGTTAAAACGCTTTGATACTTTTTGCGTACAGAATTATCCGGAACTGACAACAGTTACTTATGAAATGGCAGCCAAATGGTCCGAAGCCAGACCTTGCGAAGGAGATGCCTATCACAACCGCCGTATGTCGGTCGTGAAAGTGCTGGGTGAATATATCCTTTCCCTCGGCCAGGAAGCATACATCCCTAATTTTTTCTGCAAGGCTTACCGTCCGGCCCTTTACATCCCGTCAAAAGATGAGGTTAAGGAGCTGCTGCGGAAAATGGATATCCGCACATCCCATAATTCAGAGCAGCTAAGGCTCGACAGGGAGTGCAAGATTCTTTTTCTCCTGTATTTTTGCTGTGGGCTGCGTCTGTCAGAAGGGCGGCTGCTAAAGTGGGAACATATAGACCTGGAAAAAGGGATCCTTACTATCCTTGGCTCAAAAGGCAGCAAAGACCGCCTTGTATACCTTCCGCAGGACAGCCTTCCAGTACTTAAAAGCTATAAAGAATGCCAGGAAAAGCTTTTCCCCGGAATTGACTGGGCTTTTCCAGGAAAAGACCCGCATAAGCCTGTTTCGTGTTCCGGAGTAGAGTCAAGTTTTAACCGTCATTGGGCTATGCTTCCAGCTGCCGGGACACTTGCTAAACACCCGACGCCCCACTGTTTACGCCACGCTTTTGTAGTGGAGAGGTTTAATGAGTGGATGCACCAGGGAATTGATACAAACACTATGCTCCCATATTTAAGCAGATACCTTGGACATAAAAGCCCTGATGAAACGTATTATTACTATCATCTTGTAGAAAAGGCATTTGATACTATCCGGGAGAAAGATACAGTGTCGGGAAAGGTTATTCCGGAGGTGGTTCCCTATGAAGAATAAACCAGAAAAGATACGGTCTGGCCAGCTGTTCTTTTCCCAGACATGGAACTTTCTAAATGTCTATTTGGTAAAGCAGGCCGGACGCAGTCAGGCTACAGCAGAATCCTATAGGGATTCCCTTACAATATTTAAAAACTATCTTGTAGGTGAATTAGGTAAGTCCATAAGCACCTTTCAGTTTTCCGACTGTACCAAAGAATGTATTTATAACTTTAGAGAGTATCTGCTTGCAAATGGCAGCCAGCCATCAACTGTAAATGTAAGAGTCGCGGCTATCCGCGCCTATCTGAACTATGCCTCGGATATGGACATATCCATCCAGTCGGTTGCTCTGGCAGTCAGCCAGATATCATCCTGCAAAACCATAAAAAAGGAAAAGCCTGTTCTGTCCGAGGATGCACTTGCCGCAATACTGTCCGCACCGCCGGATACGAAGTTTGGTGTACGGGACCGTGCTATTTTGATTCTCCTCTACGATACAGCTGTAAGAGTCAGTGAGCTGCTCAACATCCGCTTATGTGATGTTGCAATGGAATCAAAATATCCCAATATTTTCATAACAGGCAAAGGCAACAAAGAGAGAACCATACAATTGACAGCTAAGGCGGCTGGACACCTTAAGGAGTATATGCGTGTATATCACAGCAATTCTTCTAAAGAAGCCTACTTATTTTCCACAACGATAAAAGGTGTGGCAGACAGGATGTCCGTTGGAAATGTCCAGAGGATTATAAAAAAATATGCAGCCCTGGTAAGCGAGGCAGGGATCAGCATTCCAGATTCAGTCCATTGCCACATGTTCCGGCGGACCAGGGCCACAAATCTTTACCAGGATGGGATCGCCATTGAACTTGTCTCTACAGTGTTAGGACATGCCAGGACTGATACAACCAAAAACTACTATGCAAAGCAGTCTGTTGAACAGCTTCGGGGAGCAATGGAATCTGTTCCAACACCCATACCTGATGAAGCGGCAATGTGGGAGGGCAGTGAAGATGAAATGGCAAGGATTTGTGGATTGCGCTAACGAATAATGCTCATCTTTTAGTAGTAAAGTGCCTTATTTCTCAGCATTCTTTAAAATGATTAACATTTTGGAATGCTGAGTATAAGGCTTCAAATGTTGATGTATCCATTTGAAGCCGAAAGCATTGCCTACGCCGTATGCCAACACTACGGGCTTGACACTTCCGACTACTCCTTTTCCTATGTGGCGCAATGGAGCAGCGGGCGGGAATTATCCGAACTGAAAGCGTCCCTTGAAACAATACGCAGCACCGCTTCCGAGCTGATTAAGGACATAGATAAAAACTTTGCGGAGCTGACAAAGGATAAGGAGCAGACGCAGGCACAGGAAGCGCAGGCAGACGAACCCACGCCGGAGGAAAAGCAGCCGGAGCAGGACACCCCACAGGAAGAAAAAACAGAACCCACGGCAGAGCCGCCGCAGGAGGAAAAAGCAGGCGCAGACAGCCCCGCCGCCGATACCCCAAAAGCAGAAAAGGCAGCCACGGAAGAACCTGCCAAAAACGAAGCGCAGACAGAGCAGCCGGAAGATACTTTCCCCACGCCCGACTTAGGCGCAGAGCCGATTGTCACAATCCTTTGGAGCGAACACAGCCGCTTCCATGACGGCGAAACCATGAGCCTTTCCGAAGCAAACGCCCTTATCGGAAGCCTTGACGAAGCCACCGTTTCCGAGGACGGCTACTGCAAAACCAAGTTCCGCATTGACTTTGTAATGGACGGACAGCCCGACTATTACGTTGGGCGGCAGGACTTAGGGGACGGGGACGGCACACTCATAGACCATATCGAAAGCTACCATGCCTATTATGAGAATAACGAGCAATGGGATAACCACGTTTTGAAATACGGCGGCACGGAAGCACTGGAAGCAGACAAGGCACAGCGAGAAATGCTCTTGCATGAGTTTGTCCCCTATCTGAAACTGCACAATAACCTCTCCAAAATGGAGCAGACAGCAGCAAAGGCACTGGAAGAAAACAGCGGCATGACCGCCACCGAAACCGCCTACCATACCGCCATGCAGGAGTATGTTTCCGAGTGCCGGGCAATGGTAAACAGCGGGGATTACAGCCTGCCGCCCGTCCCGCAGCTTAAAGACTTTGACACGGAGCTTGAAGCCTACAAGGAACACGTCAAGGAGGAAATCGCACAGGAAGCCGCAGCCGCAGGAATGACCGTGGAGGAATACGCCACCAATGGCTACGAGCCATACAATACAGAACTGCCCGACCCGTCTATCCGTGTAAAAGATATGCAGGAATACGGCTACTCATGGGACGGTATGCTGCCCCTAAAGGAAGAAGCCGCCCTGCACCTTTACGAAAAAGAGGATATGCAGATTTTCCTACTCCATGAGGACGGAAGCGAAAGCATACCCGGTAATGCGGAGGATATAAAAAACCATGCAGAGAAAGGCGGGATTTTCGGCATACACAAGGAGGACTGGAACGCCCTCACAGAATACCGTGCCATGAAAGAGGAACTAGCCGGAAGCGAAGCCGCAAAGGAAGCCCTGCGGGAATACGGCGAAAAGGAGCAGGCAGAAAATACATTCAGTATCTATCAGTTAAAAGATGATGTACCCGTAGATTATCATTTCCGTTCTTTAGAGAGATTGCAGGAAAAAGGGCTTGCGGTAGACCCCGCCAACTATGAAAAGATTTACACCGCACCACTCACACCGGGGACGACCTTAGAGGGGATTTTTGAGAAATTCAACATTGACCGCCCGGAAGATTTCAAGGGACATTCCCTCTCTGTTTCTGACGTGGTAGTGCTTCATCAGAACGGCAAGGACACCGCCCACTATACGGACAGTATCGGTTTTGTGGATATATCAAAAGATTTCCTGTTAGAGAACCCATTAAGAGCCGCCGAACAGTCCACCGAGCAGAACGCAAACATGATTGACGGTATCATCAACAACACCCCCGCCGCTGACGGACTGGAAACAGCCACCGGGGAGCAGATTTCCCTTGAACAGTACGCCAAAACAATACAGCAGGAAGAAACCGCCAAGACCGCCGGACAGGAACAGGACACCGCCCAATTAACAGAATTACAGCAAAAGGCGGTAGACACAGCAAAAGGATATGAAAAGCTGTCTATGCAGGAACGGATTGGCATTATCGCACAGTCATTCGGCTGCACGTCCGGCAGGATTGGAACGTCCCCCTGTACCGGGAAATGGCGTGGAACAAGCGACATTTCTATCAAGTTTGACAATGGCACTTCCCTCTTTATCGGCAACCACAGGACACCGCAAGCAAAAACCGCAAAGGTACAGAATGAATGTATCAACAGTGCGTTGGTACGGTATAACCCGGAGATTATCAAGGCAACAAAGGAAGCCGCCACCAGCGCACTTAGGAAGCGGGAAGCAAAGGACAATGAGATTGCAGCACAGAAAGGCTTGAAGCCCTACACCCTGCTCAATGTGGAATTTAATGACGGCACGGACGAGAAAAGCAGCGGGCATATGGGGTGGTATTATGTGACGTTAGCCGTTGGCGGTAAAATCCACTCCCACATAGAAACCGGGCTGAATTATGCCATACTGGACGGGAAAGTAAGCGAAATGCCGACAAAGGAAGATTATTTTGTGGCAGGGGCATTGAAAGAAAGTGACGTTGACTATGTTTTCAACAACACAGGCTTTTCCTCAACCTCTAGCCTGTATTCGCTGCCCGTCCGTGATGAAGTGCGGGAACGTGCGGAAAAGACGCTTGCGGAGCGCAGCGAAGCACAGCAGGCAGCCCCGGAAGCGAAAACCATTTATTACGCAATCAATGAGGGAGCTGCCCGCCGTGCAAATGACGTAAACAGCTTTTACGACTATAAGCCCGGCAGCGCAACCGCAGAATACAGACAAATGGTAGACAAAGCCGTGGAGATTGCGGAACACCAGAAAAAGCGTGTAGACCCCATGTACCATGAAAAGATTGACAGCCTTGTTGACACCTACGCCCGGAAACTTGCCGAGAACATGAACAGCAGTTTTTCCATTGAAGCCCGTGTACCCTCTATCCTCATTGCGGGCGGCTCAAATTTCCCGGTACGCAAAAAGGAAAAGCAGAACGCCGCCCGTGACAGGAACATGGAGGACTGGAACGAGATACAGGGCTTGCTTGACAAGATACGCAGTACGGGCATGGGCGGTATCAGCGCAGACGACCCGCAGGCAATACAAAAACTGGAAGCCAAACTGGAAAAGCTGCAAGCGGCGCAGGACACCATGAAAGCGGTAAACGCCTACTACCGAAAGCACAAGACCCTTGACGGCTGCCCCAACCTTTCCGCTGAACGTATCGAAGCCATGAAAGCGGAAATGTCGTCACAGTGGCACATAGACGACAAGCCCTACCCCTCATGGGCTTTATCCAACAACAACGCAGAGATACGCCGGATAAAGGGGCGCATTGCGGAACTGACAAGAAAGCAGGAAACCGCCTACGCCGGGTGGGAGTTTGACGGCGGCACAGTGGAAATGAACCGGGAAGATAACCGCCTGCAAATCTTCTTTGAGGAAAAGCCGGACGAACAGACCCGTGAAACCTTAAAGGAAAACGGCTTCCGTTGGTCGCCCAAAGCCGGGGCGTGGCAAAGGCAGCTTAACGACAACGCTATCTATGCCGCTGACCGTTTATCCTGCATAAAACCTTTATCCGGGAAAAGCCCCGTGGAGATACAGAAAGAAGCCCGCACAGCCGCCAAGACCGAGAAAAAGCCCTCTATCCGGGCGCAGCTTGCACAGGACAAGGAAGTGCTGAAAAACGCCCCGAAAAAGGCAGCGGAGAAAAGCAAAAAGCAGGACTTAGAAAGGAGCTGAACCATGCAGAAATTTGAAAACGTGGATATATTGAAATCCCTCAAAGCAATCATGCAGAGCCACACGGAACACTTTCAGTCTGATTTTGACATAGACGTAAAAGTTTTGAAGCAGGCAGCGAAAAGCCCGAACCCGGAGGACAAAAAATATTTGTGGTTATGCCGCCCCGCCGGGACGTGGTGCTTGCGAGAGCGTGACACGTTCATCAAGGACACACGGGAGCATAACACGTTCTGTTTCTACGCCGAGCAGACAAGGGACAAGATACTTGCCTACGCCGTGGAGCTGACGGGCATTGAGAAAGGCAGGGTAACGGGCAACCTCTACGAACTGGACTACCAGAAGCACTACAAGCACGTCAAGGACGCTTCCGTAACCCCCGGAGATACTAAGCTGATATATGAGAAAGGGGAACGGACGCAGGAAGCCGGGAAGCGCATTACCGGGGACGCTGACCCCAACTTAGGGAAATTCGTCAACTTTGAGGAACAGCCCAAAAACCCCGCCGCCCTGCATGGCGTTCTACTGGAAGAAAAATATAACCAACATCGCTTAAATTGTGGTAACATTAAGGAGCATATCGAAACACTGTCCGACAAGGGGAAAGAGAAAAAGCCGTCTTTGCGGGCACAGCTTGCACAGGACAAAAAGACCGTAAACGCCGCCCCGAAAAAGCAGGCGGCAAAGACCAAAAACAAGGGATTGGAGGTATAGGCGCATGGGACAATTCAACTTTGAGGAAACAAACCTTATCTGCTGTTACAGGAGGAAAACAAGGGCTGATACGGTGGCGGCAATGACCGCCGCCCTGCCCTACATGGAAACGGAGATACAGGAGCTTGCGGAGCGCACAGCGGAAAAGCTGAAGAAGCTAACCGAGGAAGAATTTGCAGAGCTTGTGTTTCTGCCTACTGAAGATATGGAGTAATGGAACGTCGGGGAATGGCAGTCTGCGGACTGCTGTTTCCCGGCGTTTTCTGCGTTTACAAATATCAAGGCTAATTTAATTTCAAAGAAATTTTGAAAAATGTATTGACATTTATCTATATGTGCATATAATAACACATAGACAAATATCAATGTGAGGTGATTAAATGGAAATAGACGAAAAGAAAGTAGCAACCATTTTTAAGGCTTTTTGTGATGAAAACCGTATTCGTATCTTGCAGCAACTACTTACAGGAGAAAAATGCGCCTGCGTATTATTGGATAATCTGCAAATTACACAGCCGACCCTTTCACACCACATGAAAATATTGTGTGACGCTGATATTGTAATTAGCCGGAAAGAGGGAAAATGGACGCATTACTCCATATCCAAAAGCGGCGGGGAATATGCCGCAGAGTGTCTGAAAACACTGACGAATACATCTCTTTCAAACAACAGATAACCGTGTTTAAAAAGCAACGTACACTTTTTTGCACGGTTTATCTAAACAACAACAAATAGATACATTTCAATCTATCAATTTAAGGAGGCTTTTATGGAAGTATTAAAAACAGGGTGGAATTTCTTTCAAAATGAAATTCTTGGTATGCAATGGCTAAATCGCTTAATAGGTAACTTGCTTAATGCCTGCGGTTTAGACACCAATGAGAAAATAGGCGGCAGCGTTCAGTTTTTCCTTTATGACACCATTAAAATCATGGTGCTTTTGGGAGTTTTGATTTTGCTTATATCGTATATTCAGAGTTATTTTCCACCAGAAAGAACAAAGAAAATTCTTGGAAGATTTCACGGTATCGGCGCAAACATTATAGCTGCATTACTTGGCACGGTAACGCCGTTTTGCTCCTGTTCATCAATTCCGCTGTTTATCGGCTTTACAAATGCAGGGTTGCCGTTAGGTGTAACCTTTTCCTTTTTGATTTCGTCCCCTATGGTTGATTTAGGCTCACTTGTACTGTTAATGAGTATATTCGGTTGGAAAGTCGCAATAACTTATGTCGTGCTTGGGCTTGTGATTGCCGTTGCAGGCGGCACTATGATTGAAAAATTACACCTTGAAAATTATGTGGAAGAATTTATAAGAAGCGGCAAATCTATTGATGTTGAACAAGAAGAACTCCATTTCAAAGACCGCATGAAATACGCATGGGAACAGGTTTTGTCTACGGCAAAAAAAGTTGCTCCATACGTCCTAATCGGCGTTGCTATCGGTGCATTTATCCATAACTGGATACCAGAGGATTTTATTGTGCGTGTTCTTGGAACGGGCAATCCATTAGGCGTAATTATTGCAACAATAGCAGGCGTTCCCATGTATGCAGATATTTTCGGTACAATTCCGATTGCCGAAGCATTATTAGCAAAAGGCGCACAGCTTGGCGTAGTTTTATCTTTTATGATGGGCGTAACCACATTATCCCTGCCGTCTATGATTATGTTGCGAAAAGCTGTCAAACCTAAATTGCTTGCTATATTTATTGTAATCTGTACGATTGGTATTATTCTTGTTGGCTATTTCTTCAATGCAATTCAGTTTTTGCTTGTATAAAAAATTGTGTGAAGAAACCAAATAAATTAAATGGAGGTAAATTATTATGTCACTGTTTGGAAAGAAAAAGGAAGAAGAAAAGAAAGCCCCGGCTTGCGCTTGCAACTCTGGCTGTCCTACGTCCGAAGCTGCGGAAATCACAAGTGATTGCTGCCCCGAAGCTCAAAACGGCATTTGCTGTATTAAAGTTTTAGGTTCTGGTTGTGCGTCCTGTCATGCACTATATGAGAACACAAAGGAAGCTGTTCAGAAAATAGGGCTTTCCGTAGAAGTGGAATATGTAACCGATATGCAGAAAATCATGGAATACGGCGTTATGAGTATGCCTGCGCTTATTGTGAATGAAAAAGTAGCGTCTATGGGAAAGGTATTAAAACCCGCAGACGTTGAAAAACTTCTTCACAAATTAGGCTTCTAAACAAAAATGTTTGATACAAAGGCGGTAATTTATGAGTTGTGCGAATGTAAAAGATTGCGCTTGCCCCAAAAAAACGTGTCCGAACCACGGAAAATGTTGTGCTTGCGTAATAAAACATAGGGAAACGGATAGTTTGCCCTACTGTTTATTCCCGGATAACAACGGGGATAAAAGTAACCGAAATCATTTTGAAGTGTTGAAAAAACGTTTTGAAAAATAAGGAAAGGCGGTAACATGGGGAAAATGATGATATTGACATTTAATGACAACGAGGAAATGGCTATTAAAAGAATAATCGCCGCACTATCGGACGAAACCAGCTTTGAGGTAATACAGCCAAATTTCTCTCCCCTGTTATCATTTCCGGGACTGGAAATAAAACAGCATCAACACCGGGTACTTCAAGGCGGGGAGGAAATCAGCCTTACCCGTCTTGAATACAGTACCCTTGTATTCCTTGCTTCCAATCCCGGCATTGTCCTCACTCAGACACAGATTTTTGAAGCCGTCTGGAACATGGATAGTGATAGCTGCCATTCAAGCGTTGTCAATGTAATTTGCAATTTGCGGAAAAAAATAGAGCCGGACAGCAAGAACCCTGTCTATATTAAAACCGTGTTAGGTGTCGGTTATAAATTTAATGGGTAAACACCGGGAAATGATGATTGATACGTTTCATTGTCATTTCCCGGTGTCTTTTTCTGCCCTTGTGAACGCTTAGAAGCCCTTTTCCGGGCGGTAATGGGTATTTTCCTGCTGCACTACATAACGCCCCGAAAATGCCTTTAAAACGCCTTATACGCCCGCCCTAACTGTCTGCATTACCTTTCTGTCTGTTTCCCCCGTTCCGGCTGCTTCGCTTGCCGCAAGATACTGTCTACATTCTGCTTGATTGTGTCGTACTGCTTCACTTTCTTTTTCAGCTTCCCGTACTCTT
>OFFJ01001182.1_pt1 | contig 19843 bp, 19 predicted proteins | sample 1521261 | NCBI WGS metagenome assembly OFFJ01 (sample SAMEA3504122, study PRJEB24116) | mouse gut metagenome | biome: mouse gut; feature: mouse-associated habitat; material: faeces | place: Denmark | collected 2011 | reverse complement strand
CCTCCGCCGTCTCTTTTCCTGCAAAAGGATTTGAGAAGTTGGCAGCGCCCACGGAAACTGCGGTTGCCCCTGCTAAAAGAAATTCCACCGCATCCTCTCCGTTACGGATCCCCCCCATTCCAATCACCGGAAGGGATACGGCGTGAGCCGCCTGATATACCATCCTAACCGCAATGGGTTTGATGGCCGGTCCGGACAAGCCTCCCGTTTTATTCGCCACGGCAAAGGTGCGCTTATGTATGTCAATCTTCATACTGGTTAGTGTATTGATCAGAGAAATCACATCCGCACCGCCGGCCTCCGCTGCTTTTGCCATTTCCGTAATATCCGTAACATTCGGACTTAACTTCATGATGACTGGTTGTGCGGCATATTTTTTGACTTCTTTTGTGATCGCTTCTACGCTCCTGGCATCCTGTCCGAACGCAATTCCCCCTTCTTTGACATTCGGACAGGAAATATTGATTTCCAGCATATCTACGGCAGTATCCGAAAGCCGCTCCACGACCGCACAGTAATCGGCTGCGCTCTTTCCGCAGACATTGACGATAATTTTCGTATCATACTGCTGCAAAAACGGAATATCCCGCCGGATAAATACATCGATCCCCGGATTCTGCAGACCGATTGCATTTAACATACCGCCGTAAACTTCCGCCACACGCGGCGTCGGATTGCCTTCCCAGGGAACGGATGCGACGCCTTTCGTCACGACAGCCCCAAGACGGTTTAAATCCACAAACTCAGAAAATTCTTCTCCGGAACCAAACGTGCCGGATGCCGTCATCACAGGATTTTTCAATTCTACTCCTGCAAGATTTACCTTCATATTCACTAGAAGTCTACCTCCCCTGCTTCAAATACCGGGCCCTCTTTACAGATTCTTTTATTTTTCACATTGGTATGCGCATCCGTCTGCGTCGATCTGCAGACACAGCCCAAGCAGGCGCCGATGCCGCACGCCATCCGCTCTTCCAAAGATACATAGCATTTCATCTGATGCTCTGCGGCATACTGCTTTAACGCCCGGAGCATCGGAAGCGGTCCGCAGGCATAGATCACGTCCGCCTCTAATCCGTTTGCACGGATCGCATCGATCACATTCCCTTTGGTTCCGCTGCTGCCGTCTTCTGTCGCAACGTAGACGTCCCCGTACTTTTTAAAATCCTGTTCCAAAAACAAACGATCCCGATATCCCAAAATCATCTGCTTTGTGCACGATAACTGCTTTGCAAGCTCAAGCATCGGCGGAATCCCGATGCCTCCCCCAATCACAAAAGCAGCATCCGATGTAAAAGGAAATCCGTTCCCCAGCGGTCCGACTATCTTAAGCTTCTCTCCGGTATCCATGCGGGAAAATTCCTCCGTGCCTGCTCCCGCCAAACGATACACCAAACGCAGCGCTTTTTTTTCGGGCTCGATCTCACAGATGCTGATGGGGCGTGGCAGAAGCCGGCTTCCGTCTTTGCAGTAAAGGGACACAAACTGCCCCGCCCGCGCATATCCTGCAATCTCATCCGTTCGGATCCACATATCAAAAATTCCGGCAGAAATCTCCCGCTTCGATAGGATGACCGCCTCTTCTCTTTTTTTCTTTGACATATCCGATTCTCCTAATTCGCCGTGCCAAGCGCCTGATCGATGTCACGGATCATATCGATCACAGCCGCCCTTGACGCATCTGCAAAATTGCTGCTGCCAAATTCCCGGTATTTCTCCTGCTGATAAGCCGCAATAATTCCTCTGGAAGAATTCACGACTGCGCCAAGCCCGTCCGCATTGAAAAAGTGCGCCAGATCCGATCCCTTTCCGCCCTGTGCACCGTAGCCGGGAACTAAGATAAAGCTTTTCGGCATAATATTTCGGAGAACTTTTCCCATTTCCGGATACGTAGCGCCGACCACTGCGCCGACATAACTGTAGGTTTCTCCCATATGCGTTTCTCCCCACTCGGCAACTTTTTCACCAACCCATTCATACAGCGGCCTGCCGTCCGAACACCTGTCCTGAAATTCCCCGCCGGAAGGATTCGACGTCTTCACCAGAACAAAAATTCCCTTTTTTTCTTCCTTACAGACATCGATAAACGGCTGGATCCCGTCCGTCCCAAGATATGGGTTCACCGTTGCAAAGTCTTCATCGAACGGGGCATACGCATGGCTGCCTACCGTAACCCTGCCCAGATGTCCTACCGCGTATGCGGCGGATGTAGAACCGATATCTCCCCGTTTGATATCGCCGATCACAAGCAGATCTTTGCTGTGGCAGTAGTCGATTGTCTTTTGAAACACACGCAGCCCTTCGATGCCAAACTGTTCGTACATCGCAATCTGCGGTTTTACGGAAGGAATCAGGTCATATACGGCGTCAATGATCGCTTTGTTATACTGCCACACAGCTTCTGCCGCTCCCTCCAGTGTTTCGCCGCATTCCGAAAACGCCTTCTGCAGGATATGCTCCGGTATAAATTTTAACATAGGGTCCAATCCCACGCAGATCGGCGCATGTGTCTTTTTTATTTTTTCCGCTAACTTCTGAATCATGAAATACTCTCCTTTTCTGCTGTCTCTATGCCATGTACACAATTTCGCCGGACACGATAGTCGCCGTTACTTTTCCTGTTACGCTCCGATGTAAAAACGGCGTATTTTTTGCTTTTCCCGCAAACTCTTCTGCCAAAACCGGATACGTCTGCCCGGGGTCAAACACCACAACGTCCGCCGCGCTGCCTTCTGCTAAAGTTCCCTTGTCAAGACCTGCGATTTTTGCAGGATTATAACTTAACTTTTCTGCCATCTGCATCGGCGTCAGGTATTCTTTCAAAACAAGTTCCGTGTACGTAAGCGCTGCCGCCGTCTCAAGCCCCACGATTCCGAACGGAGCCCGTTTCATCGACATCCCTTTTTCCACTGCCGTATGCGGCGCATGATCTGTAGCAATCACATCGATGATATCCTGCTTCAATCCTTCCCGGATCGCTTCCACATCTTCTTTGGAACGAAGCGGAGGATTCATTTTATAATTTGCATCGTCTCCGGGAATATCCGCATCCGAAAGCGTAAAATGATGGGGCGTAGCCTCTGCCGTTACCGAAAACCCGTTTTCTTTTGCCTGCGCCACCATCCAGACGCTTCCCTTAGTGGAACAGTGACACAAATGCAGATGCGCTCCCGTACTTTTGGCAAGTTCTATATCCCTAGCCGCAATAATATCCTCCACCGCGTTTAAAATACCGGGCAGATGCAGCTCCTTTGCACGCGTTCCCGCATTCATCACGCCGCCTGCCGCCAGAAACTTATCTTCGCAGTGCGCAAATACCGGTATTCCTTCCTGTCTGGCGATCTCCATTGCCTGATAATAAAGCGCCGTATTCATTACGGATGCCCCGTCCTCCGATATCGCCGGAATCCCCGCCGAAACCATTCGGCGGATATCGGATAATTCTCTGCCCGCCTGTCCTTTGGTAATCGCTCCGATCTGAAGTACATTGACATTTGCCAGATTTTTGGCTTTCTGGTGTACGTAATTGACTACGTCCGCATTATCTGCCGCCGGCTTTGTATTCGGCATGGCAAGTATCGTCGTAAATCCTCCTCTTGCCGCCGCTTTTGCCCCCGTAACGACCGTTTCCTTCTCTTCAAATCCGGGATCCCTTAAATGAACGTGCAGATCGACAAATCCCGGCATAACAAAACATCCCTTGGCGTTTATGGTTTTATCTGCTTTTGTTTTTATCGTCTTTGATATTTTGGCAATTCTGCCGTCTTCGATCAAAAGATCGGACACGACGTCCGTTTTGGATGCAGGATCTATGACTCTGCCGTTTTTAATCAATAATTTCATCAGCGGCTCTCCCCTTTCCTGATGGCTCTCTGCCACACGTACTCTGTTTTACAATTGTGTCGTTACAAAAATATCATAAATCGCTCGGATCGCGGTCTCAAAATCCTGATTTGCTACTCCGATAATAATGTTCAGCTCACTCGATCCCTGATCGATCATCTTAACATTTACATTTGCATGGGACAACGCAGAAAAAATCCTGCCCGCAGTTCCTCTTGTGGAACGCATTCCCCTGCCTACTACGGCGATTAACGCAAGGTCCGCTTCCAGATCGATCGTATCCGGCTGTGCAATACGGTGAATCGCGGAAAGTACCTGCTGTTCTTTGCCTTCAAATTCCTCCTGATGAACAAATACCGTCATGGTATCGATACCGGAAGGCATATGTTCAAATGAGATTCCGTTTTGTTCAAACGCGCTCAATACTTTTCTGCCGAATCCGACTTCGGAATTCATCATGTCTTTGTCGATATTGACGGCTACAAACCCTTTTTTCCCGGCAATTCCGGTAATCGTATATTTGGAATGATGGCATGTGCTCTCGACAATCAGCGTACCTTTCTCATCCGGCTGATTCGTGTTGCGGATATTGATCGGAATCCCCTCTTTGCGAACCGGAAAGACGGCGTCCTCATGCAGTACGGTCGCTCCCATATAAGATAATTCCCGAAGCTCCCGGTACGTAATCACCCGGATCACTTCCGGATTTTCTATAATCCTCGGATCTGCAATTAAAAATCCGGATACGTCCGTCCAGTTTTCATATACGTCCGCTCCTGCCGCCTTTGCCACGATCGATCCCGTAATATCGGAACCGCCGCGGGAAAACGTGCATACCGTACCGTCTTCTTTTGCCCCGTAAAATCCCGGAATTACGGCACGTTCCGATTTCTTCAGCCGCCTGGAAAGCGCTTTATTCGTTTTTTCAGCTTCAAATTCTCCGTTTTTATCAAAAAACACCACTTCCGCCGCATCAATAAATTCATATCCCAAATAAGACGCCATAATAATTCCGTTTAAATATTCTCCGCGGGAAGCCGCATAATCGGCGCCCGCCTTTTTCTGAAAATTTTCGGCAATCTTCTGAAACTCTGCTTCCAAAGAAAGTTTTAAATTTAATCCGTTGATAATGGCGTCATACCGTTCTTTGATCTTCTTTAATTTCAGTTTAAAATCTTCTTCTGCTTCGGCTGCGGCATAACAGGCGTAGAGCATATCCGTTACTTTCATATCTTTTGCATTTCGTTTTCCGGGCGCACTTGGCACGACATACCTGCGGCTCTCTTCTGACCGGATAATATCTCCCGCCTTTGCAAACTGCCCTGCGCTCGCCAGAGAACTCCCGCCGAATTTTACTACTTTTACCATATTCCCATTCACCTTTACTTTTCTATTTTTCCGTCCAGCAGATAACGAATCAGACTATGCCCTTCTGCAATTGTTCTGCCTGTCGCTTCCGCTTCCGCTTCGTTATATTTCCAGTTATGCTTCTGTTCTATTGTACTGTCGTATAATAAATACGGTACATTGTCCGCGCTGTGCGTACGAATACTGATCGGTGTGGGATGGTCCGGAAGAATTACCATACGGAATTCTTCTCCCGCCGCCCGAAGCATTTCCGTGATCGGCCGTATGATCCGCGCATCCAGATTCTCAATTGCCTGCACTTTCCGCTCGACGCTTCCCTGATGCCCCATTTCATCCGGCGCTTCCAGATGAACATACACAAAATCACAGCCGCCCTTTGTCAGCGCTTCTACCGCGGCTTTTGCCTTACCCTCGTAATTGGTGTCAAGCCCTCCGTTTGCGCCGTCTACCGTAATCACTTTCATCGAAGCTCCGATCGCGATTCCTTTCAGCAGGTCTACAGCAGAAATCATGGCTCCCGCCTTTCCCGTCATTTCCTCGAAAGAAGAAAGCTGCGGCTTTGTGCCGGCGCCCCAGAACCAGCAGGAATTTGCGGGATTTTTCCCCTGTTTCCTGCGCTGTATGTTGATCGGATGATCTTTGAGGATCTCATAGCTTTTTTTCATCATTTCCCGAAGTTTTGAATGCTGCGGCAAATTTTCGCCGATGTTTTTGCCTAAAATATCATGCGGCTGAACCAAATCCGCCTTCTCACCATGCTCCCAGATCAGAAGATGCCGATAGCTGGTTCCTGCGAAAAAGTGAAATTCTTCCGTTTCCAGTTCTCTTTTCACGGCTTCTAACAATACGGAAGCATCCTCGGTAGATATTTCACCGGAACTGTGGTCTAATATCCTGCGCGCTTCATAAGCGTCCTCTTCTTGCGAAAGCGTGACCAGATTACACCGCAGCGCAATGTCCGTCTCTTTCATCGGTACGCCGATACTAAGCGCCTCTAACGGGGACCGTCCGGAATAATATTTTCGCGGGTCATATCCCAGTACGGACAAATTTGCCGTATCGCTCCCAGGGCTCATACCGTCCGGAATCGTATGCACCATTCCGATTTCCCCTTTGGATGCCAGCTCGTCCATCATCGGTGTTTTGGCATACGCAAGCGGCGTCTGACTGCCCAGTGAATCAATGGGACGGTCTGCCATACCGTCCCCTAAAATTACCAAATATTTCATCTGTCTACTCCTTTTTGGATTCGCTTATGCCATACGGATCACAGACCGCAGAGAAAGCCCGTCCGCTTTTTCTGCAAACGCTTCTTCCGTCATGGATGCTGTCACAAATCCGATTTCCCCTTCTATACCGGCATCTGTATATTCTACACTGCCGAAGACGTCTTCTATCTTCTGTCGATCTTCTGCCGTACGAACAAAGAAACGATTGTCTGACTTTTTAAAATCTGCAAGCTCCATTTTTTTAGAACTCCATGCAACCCAGATATTTCGGTCTTTATGTTTGACGATATCTACCATATCCGCTACAACAGCCGATGCCGTCGGAAGTTTTCCTGCACCGCTGCCGTAAAACATCGCATCGCCTAAAACGTTTCCGCGGACAAATACCGCGTTAAATACATCATTTACATGGTACAGCGGATGTTCGGGAGATACGAAAAACGGCGCTACCATAGCGACATATCCGTCTTTGCTTTTTCTGCTGGAAGCTAACAGCTTAACGGCCCGTCCCATCTGTTTGGCATATTTCATATCGGTCGAAGAAATCTTTGTGATCCCTTCGGTATGGATGTCTTTAAAATCAATCTGCTGTCCGCAGACCAACGAAGTTAAAATGGCAATTTTCCGGCAGGCGTCATAACCTTCCACATCTGCAGTCGGATCTTTTTCCGCATATCCCTTCTCCTGGGCATCTTTTAAAACGGCATCAAATTCCATACCCTCATCTGCCATTTTTGTCATCATATAATTGGTCGTTCCGTTTAATATTCCTGTAATTTCCTCAATCTCATCCGCAGTCAGGCAGGAATTTAAAGAACGGATGATCGGAATTCCCCCGCCTACACTTGCTTCAAATAAAAAGTTCACGTTTTTTTCTTTGGCAAGCGCGATCAATTCCGCTCCTTTATCCGCCACAAGCGCTTTATTGGAAGTCGTCACATGCTTTCCGGCATTCAGCATGGCTTTTACAAACGTATACGCCGGCTCTACGCCGCCCATCGTTTCCACAACCACGGAAACTTCCGGATCGTTTACGATTATATTTACGTCATGCACTACTTTTTCCTGAATCGGATCTCCGGGAAAATCCCTTAAGTCCAGTACATATTTGACTTCAATTTCGTCTCCCGCCCGTTTTGCAATGCTCTCGCGGTTGATCTCCAATACCTCCACTACGCCGGAACCGATCGTCCCGTATCCCATTACTGCAGCTTTTATCATAATTTCCTCCATTCTATGTGCCCTTATGGCACAGGCAGAGCGTAAAAAATCCAAAATTTTTCCATGCGCCCGGCCTTATTTTATTCTCTCGCCAATATTTTTAAATAATGTATCCCGGATTTTCCCTCAATTTCTTCCATCATATTTGAAAGATCTTTGGTATCCGGCAAAATCTCTACACTCAGCGTCAAAGAAGCCACGCCGTTGACCGGAATGCTCTGATGTATCGTCAAAATATTGGCGTGGTAATCCGCCACGGATTTCAAAACCGCCGACAACAGCCCCGGTTCGTCGTCCATTTGGATAATCATCGTAATCGTCATGCCTTTGGCATTGTCATGAAACGGAAAGATATCGTCCTTATATTTGTAAAAGGAACTGCGGCTGATCCCCACCGCATCTGCCGCTTCCAAAACGCTCTCCACCTTTCCGGCATCGAGCAGGCGCTTTGCTTTTACCACCCGTAAAAGCACATCCGGCACGGCTTTTTCTTTCAAAACAAAATACTGTGTTCTTTCTGCCATACTGTCCCCTCTTCCTCCCCGTATCTGCATCGCAGGTACAGAATAACGGACTATTCGCCGTTTTCCGACAATCGTTCGGGACAGCCCAGCGAAAGCCATTTCAAATAACCGTTGATAAAAAGATCGATTTTACCGTCCATTACGCTGTCCGTATTTCCCGTTTCCACTCCGGTACGATGATCCTTGACCATTGTATACGGCTGCAGCACATAAGAGCGGATCTGATTCCCCCAGCCGATTTCCGTGACTTCTCCGCGGATACCTGCGGCTTTTTCGGCATTTTCCTGCTGCTTTAGCAAAAGCAGCCTTGCTTTTAACATCTGCATGGCTTTATCTTTATTCATGTGCTGCGAACGCTCATTCTGGCACTGTACCACAATCCCTGTCGGAAAATGCGTAATACGGATCGCCGAAGAGGTTTTATTGATGTGCTGTCCTCCGGCGCCGCTCGAACGGTACGTATCGATGCGGATATCGTCATCATTGATTTCAATATCGATATCTTCTTCAATATCCGGCATAACGTCACACGATACAAACGAAGTCTGCCGTTTTCCCGCCGCGTTAAACGGCGAAATGCGCACCAGGCGATGCACGCCTTTTTCGGATTTTAAATATCCGTAAGCGTTTTCTCCGTTGACCTGGAACGTAATCGATTTGATTCCTGCCTCGTCTCCGTCTAAAGAATCCAGCACCTCAACGCCAAATCCTCTGCCCGCCGCCCATCTGGTAAACATGCGGTACAGCATGGCCGCCCAGTCACAGGACTCCGTTCCGCCCGCTCCGGCGTGCAGGGAGAGGATGGCATTGTTTTTGTCATACGCTCCGGACAGCAGCGTTTTCATGCGGATCCCTTCCAATACCGTCTCAAATTCCGAAAGCTCTGCCTCCGCTTCTTCCACTAAAGATGCGTCCGCTTCCTCATTGGCAAGTTCGATCAGCGTTTCGATATCCTCAAACTGACTCTGCAGTTTTGCAAATGTCTCCACGTCGTCTTTTAAACTTTTCAGCTCTTTCATCTTTTTCTGGGAAATTTCTACTTCATCCCAAAAGCCGGGGGCTTCCATTTCCCGCTCCAGCTCCTGGATCTGCCGTTCTTTGCCGGCTAAGTCAAAGTGAATCCCTCACTTCCACTAATGGTCCCCGATAGGCATTCAGCCTAACTTTAAACTGATCAAATTCTACCATTAACTTCACCTCTTTCTGTTTAATATTTTCCACAGCAAAAGCAGTCCGAGCAGCGCTCCCATACTGTCAATTGCCACATCCCGGATTTCTCCGGAACGTCCTTCTATAAATAACTGATGAAATTCATCTGTTGCGGCATAACAGGACGCAGCCAGCCATGCCCATACATACCGTTTCTTCCGCAAAAGAAGATACTGCATACAGTTGCCCAGACATATCCATGCCAATACGGCGTATTCCGTCATATGCGCCGCTTTCCGCAGCGGATGTTCCAGCCATACGGCTGCCGCTTCCACTGTTTCTTCTTCCCAGTCAGCCGATAAAACGTTTCGTACGCCGGAAACGATGCGATAGGAAAAAGAGCCGCTGATTTCGGCAGATTCTGCCGCTCTCTGATTGGAAAAATGAAAAATCAGAGCCATCCAGAACACCAAAACGGCAAACCAGGCATATCTGCTTTTGTTTCCTGCCCGTTTCATTGCTGTGCGGAAATCTCCTTATTTAAGACTTCCATCGCTTTCTGAACCTGATTGTCTTTCAGGGCGTCGTATGCCTGTGTTTCATCTCCCTGATATTCAAAATCCAATTCGATATCCGGTTCTATGCCCGTTCCGTGAATATTTTCTCCTTTTGGCGTAAAATATTTCGCTGTCGTCAGCTTAATCGCATCGCCGTCTTCCAATCCGATAATCGTCTGTACGACGCCTTTGCCGTATGTTTTTGTACCGATCAGCTTTCCATACTCAAAATCCCGGACCGCTCCTGCCAATATCTCGGAAGCGCTGGCGCTGTTGCCGTTGATGAGCACGGCAACCGGACAGTCAAACATCCGCTCTGCCGAAGAAGTATAGTCCTGCCGCTCGCCCTGCTTATTCTGCATATACACCAACGTGCCTTCCGGCAAAAAGTCATCCAGAATCTCCGTTACGGAAGTGAGCATGCCTCCCGGATTATCCCGCACATCCAAAACCAGCGCACGCATCCCGCCTTCCAGCAGCTCATTTGCAGCCGCTTCAAATTGTTCTACCGTAGGCTCCCCGAATTCCACGATCCGGATATAACCGATCCGATCGTCCAGCATTCTATGGCTCACCGTAGGAAGATCAATATTTGCACGCTTCACGTCAAACTCCAAATAATCCGGCTCTCCCTCCCGATACACCTGCAGGTGCACGGTCGTCCCCTCTTCTCCCCGGATATGCGTCACAAGATCCGACAGCTCCATGCTGACGGATTCCAGATCTTCCACCAGTGTAATGACATCCCCGTTTTTTAATCCGGCAGCCTCTGCCGGAGAACCTTCGTACACATGGGTAATCGTCACCTGCATGCTGTCCCGGTCCTGCGAGAGCATGGCTCCGATCCCGTAATAATTCTGCTTTGCGGAAATCTGCAGATCCTGATATTCTTCCTTCGTATAGTATCCGGTATATTTATCGTCAAGTCCTTCCATCAAACCGGCATATATCCCGTTTGCCAGTTTTTCATCATCCACTTCATCGTAAAAATAAAGATTGATATATCCCATCAATTCATTTATTTTTTTCAGTACGTTTTCGTCTAATGCAGAAATCCTATCCGCCTTTTGTTCTGCTGATTTTGAAATGATAATGGGGCGTCCCATCAGCTGCGTCACAATATAAACCGATACGGTAAGCGACAGAATCGTCCCCAGAAAGCCTATTACAAGCCCCTTTAAAAAGTCACTGGCTGACTTCTTTTCCTGCGCAAGTTTCTCTTCCAATTCTTCATAATCGTCCATATTTCCTACAATCCTTTCTGTCCGGCATCGTTTTTATCCATACCCGCACGATATCCCTTACCGTAATTATACGTATTGCGGATTTGAATCATTCCGCAAGCTTTCCGCTACACATTTAAATGTTTTCGGATCGTAATCCGGCTCCCTAAAAATCCGATTCCGACTCCCAGAATCAGCGCTACCGGGACCAACGTCTGAAATACACCTTTTGCCGGAACAAAAGAAATCAAGTTGCTTAAAAAATTAAACTTTTCTTCTATGTAAACAACCAGTTTATTGTACAGAAGATACAATACCGTAAGCGGCAAAGACGCTCCGATCAAACCGATCAGCACACCTTCCACAATAAACGGCGCCCGAACAAAAGAATCGGTTGCGCCGATCAGTTTCATAATTCCGATCTCGTCTCTGCGAACCGCAATTCCGGTTGTTACGGTATTGCTGATCAAAAAGATCGCTACCAGAAATAAGATCAAAATGATCCCGACGGAAATGTAACCGATCAGGCTGTTAAAATCCGACAATGTATTTGCAACCGTAGCCGAATGCCGCACATCGCGCACACCGTCCAGCCCTTTTAAATATTCCACCAAAACCGGCTGCATGGAAATATCATTCATATAGATCGCATAGCTGGAAGAATTGGCCAGCGGATTGTCATCTGCAAATCCGGACGCTGCCTCTTCGCTGCCTTTGAAATATTCTTCTTTAAATTCCGTCCACGCTTCCTCCGCCGATAAAAATTCATAGTTGGAAACTTCTGCCCGCTTTCCGATCTCGCTTCCGATCGCATCGATCTTATCCTGGGTAATTCCCTCGTCAAAAAACACCGTAACTGCAACGCCGGACTCCGCGTCTTTTACCATTGCCTGAAAATTAGTAACGATTGCAAAAAACAGGCCGAACAAAAAAATACAGGCCGACATGGTTGCAATCGACGCCAGAGAAAACATCTTATTCCGCCAGATGTTGCGGACGCCCTGTTTGATCGTATATCCCAGAGAACTAATCCTCATACTCTTCACCGTCTACATCAGAAATGATGACGCCTTTCTTTATCGTAATGACACGTTTATTCATAACCCGGACAATCTCCATATTGTGGGTTACGACTACCACGGTTGTCCCCCGCTCATTGATTTCTTCCAAAAGCTTCATGATCTCCCATGCATTATTCGCGTCCAGATTCCCGGTCGGCTCATCCGCAAGCAAAATCTTCGGCTGATTGATCAGGGCTCTCGCAATCGCCACTCTCTGCTGCTCCCCTCCGGAAAGCTGCCTCGGAAAAGACTTATACTTCGCCGCAAGCCCAACCATGGAAAGCATCTGCGGAACCCTTCTTCTGGACTCCCTGACGGACGCCCCGATCACTCTCTGTGCAAAAGCGACATTATCGTATACGTTTCTGTCTTTTAACAGTCTAAAGTCCTGAAAAACCACACCCAAGTTTCTTCGGAATTTCGGCACCTGCCTGTGCCCGATCGTATGTAATTTCCTTCCGTTGATCGTAATCATGCCTTCCGTCGGATCCAATTCCTTTAACAAAAGCTTAATCAACGTAGATTTTCCGGAACCGCTGTCACCTACGACAAATACAAATTCCCCTTCTTCAATTTCCAGGTTTACATCATTCAACGCCGGGATTCCGGCAGAATAAGCCTTACTGACATGCTCCAGTTTAATCATGAATGCCTCCTGTATCAATAATCCATCGACTCCATATATTTCATATATTTTACAACCATCAATGCAATCTTAAAAGTGATCGCGTCTTCAAACACCCGAAGATCGAGTCCCGTACTCTTCTGCAGCTTATCCAGACGGTACACCAGCGTATTCCTGTGAATATAAAGCTGACGCGAGGTCTCCGATACGTTTAAGCTGTTTTCAAAAAACTTATTGATCGTCGTCAGTGTCTCTTCGTCAAAATCATCCGGCGATTTCCCGTCAAAAATTTCCCGGATAAACATTTTACAGAGCGGAATCGGAAGCTGGTAAATCAAACGGCCGATGCCGAGCGTGGCATAAGCTACGATCCTTTTCTCAGGTAAAAATATCTTCCCGACGTCAAGCGCCATCCTCGCTTCTTTATAAGAACGGGAAACGTCTTTGATATCTCCGACAATCGTACCGTACGCGATATGAACTTCGCGTTTCGGCTCCGTTTTAAATAAATCCAATATCACTTCCGCCGTCTTGTTCAAATCATCATATGTCTCATTTTCCGTGAGTTCTTTTACAACGATAATATCCTTTTCATCCACAGCCGTCACAAAATCCTGGGAACTGCTGCCGTAAATACTGCGAACCTTTTTTAAATCATTGCCTTCTTTATCCCTGTTTGCTTCAATAATATAGACGACGCGGCGGACTTCCGTATCGATATGAAGCTTCTTGGAGCGATTATAAATATCTACAAGAAGCAGATTATCAAGCAAAAGATTTTTTATAAAATTATCCTTATCAAATCTCTCTTTATACGCAACCAGCAGATTCTGGATCTGAAATGCCGCAATTTTGCCCACCATATACACATCGTCGCTGTCTCCGTTTGCAAGCAGAATATATTCCAACTGACGTTCATCAAATACTTTGAAAAACTGACACCCCTGCATTACCTGTGAATCTGCGGGAGAATCCGCAAATGTTTCCGCCGCCTCTATATAGTTTTCCGTTTCTGCAAATGTGGCGGCCAGCACTTTACCTTCCGTATTAATCACACATAAATCAATTCTTGTAATCCCCTTTAACCCGTCAATCGTATTTTGCAGTATCTGATTTGAAATCATATCCTGTTCTCCTTCTTTGAAACCTATATTCCTACTTTGGTATTTTAAGCTAAAATCACAAAAAAAGAAAGAGGAAATACAATTCTTTTTGCATTTCCCCCTCATCTGCCCCCATATTCCAGAAATCCTTCACCCAAAACTTCTCTGGCATCGGATACAATTACAAATGCATGCGGATCGATCTCTACGACGATTTCTTTTAAATCTACAATTTCCTTTTTGGAAACCACACAGTAAAGCATACATTTTTCATCTCCGGAATACATGCCCGTCGCACAAATACCTGTAATACCGCGGTTTAACCGTTCCATCAGCGCCTGCGCCGTCCGGTCGTACTGTTCCGTAATAATAAACGCCGCTTTTGAAAAATGCATACCCTCCATCAGAGCATCCGATACTTTTGATGTGATAAAAATCGCTATAACGGCATATAAGCCGGCTTGAAGCCCAAATGCATACAAACCTGCCAGCACAACAATTCCGTCTATGATCTGCATAATCTGAACAACAGAATAATGGCGCAGCTTTTTCTGAACCAGAGCGGATACCATATCCGTGCCTCCGGTCGTTGCTTTTGCCAAAAGGACAAGCCCGATCCCGGCCCCCGATATCACTCCGCCAAACACGGCTGCCAGCATGGGATCATTCTGCGTCATGTCCAAAGGCTGTATCACATAAAGCCATGCGGAAAGCAAAACGGTAGCGATACCGGTTCTGCCCACAAACTGTCTCCCTTTGATTTTTAACGCTGCCAGAAATACCGGAATATTCAAACTCAGATTCGTCAGCCACAGAGGAATCCCTCCCTCTGCGGCTGTCTGACTGATTCTTTTGACAATAATCGCAATTCCGGTAAACCCTCCGGTAACCAATCCCGCCGGATCATAAAACCACTGGATTCCGAGTGCCATGCAGCCTGTTCCCGCAAAAATCATCCAGTAATCTGCATACTGCCGTTTATTCAACCGTTTCATATATCGTGTTTAGTCCTTATTTTCTTTTTGTCTGTATTTGGAAACCGATAGATGCAGACGCCCCCTTAACGCAAGCCTTTGAAATGTCTTCCCCACCTGCATTTTACCTGCTTTATACTGATAGGAGGCTCCGATCCCGTACCATACGCTTGTCCCGATTTTGTCTCTGTAAGAAAGTATAAACTCTTCTTCCATCGGAGAATCCAAAGCCGAAATCACCAGGTCCGGCGTAGAACCGTTCATCTCATTGACAATGGTATCCAGATCTCCCGTACACATTTCCACCGCATAAACGCCTGCCGGCGCAAATTTGGGAGATTTCTCCTCAAAGATCCGCTGCATCTGCTCCAGTTCTTCTTTTGTCATGGCAAGCAAAAATACTCTTTTTCTGTTTCTTGTCATACGCACGATCAGCTCCTGCAGAAAGTCCTGGTCACGAACCTCCCGCATACGCTGCAGTGTGGGATTTCCCGCTTCGGACAAAATTTCACATTCTCCGATAATACAAAGATCCGCCTGATTTAAACAGTCTTTGATCACCGGATGTTCTCCAGCCAGAACCAGCTGTTTCATCGTCACGGTTTCAATAATATTCAAAACCGTATTGCCCATATAAGTGTCTAAGCGCAGCAAAGACTCCCTGACCGTATAATTGTCCAGGTGCATCCCCAATATTTCAATTTTTTTTACATCCGTTTTTTTACCCATATCGTTCCTGACTTCACTTAGTTTTTGTATTTTTTCAAAATATATGTATGCCAAACAATAAAACTGCGGCGCTCCATTGGCTTTTTGCAAAATTACAGTTTCCAGACTTCGTCATTATACTGCGCAATAGTTCTGTCCGACGAGAAAAAGCCCGCCTTGCTGATATTTATCAGCATTTTCTTTGCCCATGATTCACGGTCTTCATATTCTCTGAAGGCTTTTTCTTTCTCCTGTACATAGGATTTAAAATCCAAAAGCGTCATGAACCAGTCCTTATTCAGCAATTCATGATACAAACGCTCTAAGTTCTCTTTCTGTCCGATTTCGAGCAGTTCATCGCTGATAATAAAATCTACCGCACGTTTGATATCCGGATCCTTTTCATAAAAATCCCTAGATCTGTAATCCGCTTTTGCATAATGCTCGATTACCGTATCGCTGGATTCGCCAAAGATATAAATATTATCTTTCCCTACCAGATCCGCAATTTCAACATTTGCACCGTCCATAGTTCCAAGTGCCACGGCGCCGTTTAACATAAATTTCATATTGCTCGTTCCGCTGGCTTCTTTGGATGCCAGTGAAATCTGCTCATGGATATCAGCCGCCGGAATTAATTTTTCAGCCAGAGTTACATTATAGTTCTCTACCATCACAACTTTTAAGTACAGTGAAACCTCCGGATCATTGTCAATCAGCTGCTGTAAACATAAGATCAAATGAATGATATCTTTTGCAATCACATAAGCAGGCGCAGCTTTTGCCCCAAACAAAACGGTGATCGGCGTTACCGGCAATTTCCCTTCCTTAATTTCAAAATATTTCTGAATCACGTACAGCGCGTTCATCTGCTGTCTCTTGTACTCATGCAGCCGTTTAATCTGAATATCAAACACAGAATTTTCATTCAGGCAGATTCCCTGTGTTTGTTCCAGATAATCCTTTAATTCCAGCTTACAGTTTTTCTTCACTTCTAACAGCCGTTCCAGCACGCCTGCATCTTCCGCAAACGCCTCCAGTTTTTCCAGCTCCATAGCATCCTTCTTAAATCCCGCTCCGATCAGGTCTTCAATCAGAGAAGCAAGCCCATGGTTGCAGTGCAGCAGCCAGCGGCGGAATGTAATTCCGTTTGTCTTATTATTAAATTTTTCCGGATAAAGCCTGTAAAAATGATTCAGTTCCGTATTTTTCAAAATCTCCGTGTGCAGATACGCAACACCGTTGACACTGTAACCGTAATGGATATCAATATGCGCCATATGTACCCGGTTTTCTTCATCTATGATATACACAGAAGGATCCCTATATTTCTTTCGTACGCGGTTATCCAGTTCCCGGATGATCGGCATTAACTGAGGTACGACCTGATCCAGATAATGCATCGGCCAGGTCTCCAAAGCCTCTGCGAGAATCGTGTGGTTAGTATACGCACATGTTTTTGAAACAATCTCGATTGCCTCATCCATTAAAATACCCCGTTCCATCAGCAGACGGATCAGTTCCGGAATTACCATCGTCGGATGCGTGTCATTAATCTGTATTGCCGCATAATCCGACAGATCATGCAGGTTTCCGCCACGTTCTTCCACTTCATCCAAAATCAGCCTTGCGCCGCTGCTTACCATAAAATACTGCTGATAGATCCGAAGCAGGCGTCCTTTATCGTCACTGTCGTCCGGATACAAAAAGAGCGTCAGATTTTTTGCAATATCTTCTTTATCAAAATCAATACTGTCGTCTTTTACAATGCTCTCGTCCACAGACTCCACATCGAATAAATGCAGCTTCGTCGTACGGCTGCCGTATCCTGTCACATCAATATCATACATTCTGGATGTCAAGGTAAAACCGCCGAAAGAAATCGGATAAGTACGATCCGTTTTGGTAAGCCAGCTTTCTTTTTCCATCCAGGGAAACCAATTTAGAAAATAATGCCGCAAAAATGGATTTTGTAGGTCTTATCGGTTTTTGTGAGCCAGGAATGCTCTGTCATCCATGGATTTGGCATTTCTTTTTGCAGGTTATTTTCAAATACCTGGCGGAACAGCCCGAAATGGTAATTCAATCCGATGCCGTCGCCATTCAGTCCAAGCGTTGCAATGGAATCCAAAAAACATGCTGCAAGCCGTCCCAGACCGCCGTTTCCCAAAGACGGCTCCGGTTCCAGTTCCTCTATTTCACTTAAATTCTTGCCGTTTTCCTCCAGTAATTGTTTTACGTCGTCATAGATGCCCAGATTGATCAGATTGTTCGATAATAATTTTCCGATTAAAAATTCTGCCGAAATATAATAAAGCTTCCGTTTCCCCTTACTGCTTACTTTTTCTTGTGCCATATGTTTGGTCATTTCCAGCAGTGCATAGTATAATTCCTGATCCGTACATCCATCCTGGAAATATATCTGAAGCGACGGGTCCGGCTGGACCACATCAATATTCATACTGCAGCCCGATTTTTCAAGCGCGGCGATCATGTCCTGCGCATAAAAATGGCCATCCTTGATTGGGAGAACGCACCAATTTCTCAAAGAATAGGAACTAATTGCGACGCACGGCGGCACATCCAAAAATGTTGCAGGTCCGCCAAATTGAGTGGTAAAAAATGTACCGATCTCGTCTTGTCCAGTCTCAGAGAGCCACTGCCGCCCATCCACACTGTCAACAGAGATATAAACTTCCTCTTGTTCCCTGCCATTCACGACCAACGAGTCCGCGTCTGACAGCAGGGTCCGCAGGTCATCCTCCGATTGAGAACATTCCGACAGCCCAACCCATACCCAAACGGGGTCGCCGGCCGCCAATGTAAAGATATCCTGACAAAAAATCTGCTTTACGGAACAGTTTAACACCAAATACTCTTCATTTCCCATGTTTCCATCATATTTATGCTCAAATATTTTCTCTACAGTTATCTCAAGCGTAACGCCGTACTCGTCCAGGTCATAGAGGTAGGTAAGCGGAGGCTGAAATGATCCGCTTGGATTATCGGATGGTTCGTCTTGCTGACACCCGCCGCACAAAACGGCCAAGCAAAGAATCAGAACAAGCAATCTCTTCCTCATAAAAAACTCCATTCTGTCATTTGTAAGCTTTTATAGTAATCCAGCGTAGAAAATCCCCTCTCCAGCTGGGTACAGAGGTAGGTCTCAGCGGCGGCCAGCTGCTTCAGGTCCTCCCCCTCCAGCCGGAAGGAGAACAGCCGCTTGGGGTCGCCGTGGACGATGTGGTCCAGGGCAGCCAGGGCCTGGGGGGACAGGGGCATGGAGATGCCCTCCCCTACCCCGTCCCGGCACCCGGCGCAGTGGAGCACCCCCTCCCGCAGGTGGAACCGGGGCTCCTTTGGCGGGCTGGCCCCGCAGACATCGCAGCCGTCAATCAACGGCTCATATCCCGCCAGAGCCATAGCCTTCCACTCGAAGGCGGCCTTCACCTGGGGCAGCGGTTTGTCGGGCAGCTTGTCCAGCGCATGGAGGCTGTTCAAAATCAGGGACAGCAGCTCAGGGTTTTCCTCCCCCTCCACCGCCAGCAGCTCGGTCACCTCGGCGAAGTAGCACCCCAGGGCCAGCCGCTCAATGTCGTCCCGCACCCCCTGAAACAGCCGCTCGGCCGCCGCCTCCTTAACGGCCCAGCGGCCCTGATAGTCATAGAGCACCATCTCCGACCAGGCCAGCAGCTGGCACCCGGCGGCGATGGCGCTCCCTTTTTTCCGGCACCCCCGGGCGGACGCGGTGAGCTTCCCCTGGTCCTGGGTGAACAAGGTGAGAATCTTGTCCGACTCCTTGTAGTCCACCGTCCGGAGGACCAGAGCCTTGGTGGTGGTGTGCATGGGCATTTCTCCTATGTAACGATTATGGCGGGGCGGGACAGAGCCCGCCCCCTACGCCTGCTTAACCCTTGGCTGAAAGGCCGTCTTTGCAAGTTCCTCTCTATGTCGGGCCTGTTCCTCCCGCTCCCCGGCCAGAGCCAGCCAGACCTCCGGCAGTCCGGTCCTGTAAAACAGCTCCCAAAGTCCACACTCATCCATGGCACAGCCCTCCACACTTCTTTCTATGGCTAGGCTGGCCCGATTGTGCGCGGCCTATAAGCGGGAAATTTTACTGCCTCCCGGGGCGGAGCCTCAGTCCTTCCGGTATCCAAAGTTCTGGATGGCCGCCGGGTTATCCCGCCAGTTCTCCTTTACCTTGACCCAGGTCTTCAAAAACACCTTGGTCCCCATGAACCGCTCCATGTCCTGCCGG